>JADMIO011374038.1_pt1 | contig 65790 bp, 54 predicted proteins | sample 8958161 | NCBI WGS metagenome assembly JADMIO01 (sample SAMN16585339, study PRJNA669376) | soil metagenome | isolation source: Crop rotation soil | place: USA: Cullars Rotation, Alabama | collected 2011
AAAACCGTAGGGGCAGGGCTTGTCCCTGCCCGCTCTACTCCCATCACACGCGGGCAGGGACAAGCCCTGCCCCTACAGCTATGCGCTACCTTTCGCTCAAATGAAAACAGCTCTAAAACTCGAACTTGAGTGAGAACTGGATGCGACGCGGGCCGCCGGAGTGGTGGAAGGAGTCGAAGGTGCTGCCGGTGCCGCCGAGGAGGCTGCGGCCGTACATGGAGGCGGGCTGTCCGAAGGTCAGGTTTGTTGTGAGCGGGTCGGAGGGTGAGAGGCGTGTGCCGAGGCTCGCGTCGCGGCCGGCGGGGTCCGAGAGGTTCGCGCGGTTGAAGAGGTTGAAGACTTCGGTGCTGAATTGCAAGGTCACATCGTCCGTGAAGTGGAATTTGCGGGCGAGCGCGAGGTCCACCTGATACAGAGGGAAGCCGCGCAGGCTGTTGCGGCCCAGGCTCCCCTGTCGAAAAGCTGGCGGGACGGCGAAGGCCGCAGGGTTGAGGAGGCGGCCGCCGGGGGCCGCAGGGTCTGTGATGTAGAGTGGGAGGCCCGAGGTGAGGTCGGGCCGCAGGAAGGCGAAGCCGTAGCCGGTGGGTATGGCGTAAACGACGGTGAGGGGTCTGGCGGAGCGTGCCAGGAAGAGCGTGCTGACCGTCCAGTTGCGGAGGAGCGTGTGGCCCAGGCCGTCCTCGAACGGCGAGGGGATGTCGTAAACAAGGAACCCGCTGAGCGTGTGTCTAACGTCGAAGTCGGAAGGCCCGCGCTCCTGCCCCTCGATCTCGCCGCGCAGGAGCGTGCGAGACGCGGAATCGCGCGAGTAATCGTCGAGCGATTTGGACCAGGTGTAGGAGACGAGCGCTTGCAGGCCGTCGGAGAGGCGACGGTTGTACTCCAACTGCATCGAGTGGTAGTCGGACGCGGCCCCGTTGGTCGTCAGCCGTATGAAGGGGAAGTCCGCGTTGCGGTCGAAGAGCGATTCGGTGAGGAGCAGACGCCTCCCGGCCGCGCCGACGTAGGCGGCGGAGATTGCCTGCGCGGAGCCGAGCGCCTGCTGCACCTCGAAGCTCCATTTCAGCGTGTAGGGCAGTCTGAGTCCAGGGTCGAAGACGGAGAGCGGGGCGTCGCCCGGCCCGCTCGGCGGTGTCGCGATGGCCGCGTTGAAGGGCCGGTTGAAGAGAGAGCGCGCCGTGACGAAGGGGAACGAGTCGGCGAAGGCGCGGCCCGCCTGGTCCGTCCCCATGTCGTAAAAGACTCCGAAGCCCGCGCGCAGCACCAGCGGGCCGTTTGCCCCTGAAGGCTTATAGGCGACGCTCACGCGCGGCGCGAAGTTGCCGTACGTGGTCTCCCAGAGACGCGCGCCTCCTCGCTCGAATCCGAGTTTGGCCAAATCGTCCACCTGGTTGACCGCCAGCGGGTCTTGCCCTTCTGACGACGACGGCGCGGGGTTGACTTCCCAGCGCACGCCGTAGATCAACGTGAGCCCAGGCGTCACCCTCCACTCGTCCTGCGCGTAGGCCGAGAGGTTGTGAAAGACGGGGCGCTGCGGCGTCTCTCGCTCGAAAGCCCAGACGCGCGCGGCCACACCTGTGACCGCCTGCCCGACTCCGTTAAAGAGCACTCCGCGCTCCGAGGGGCGCAGGCCGATGACGGGCGCGAGTCGTCTGTAGTCCGCGCCGAACTTCCAGGCATGGTTGCCGTTGATCCAGTCAACGGAGCCGACCGTTTGGAACTGGCGCTGCGTGCTCGCGACCTCGCCGCCGCTGAAGAGTGCCGCGTTGCGCCCGTCCAGGTCGAAGCGGGCGGAACGATCCTCGTCAGAGAAGAAGGCGGCGAGACTGTCGTTCATCGTCGGCGTCACAGCGCCGCCGAAGTCGTCCAACTCGTACGCGCTCGTCGCCGCGAGCCTGCTGTAGTTGGCGCGCAGCTCCGTCACCATCGTCGAGGAAATGACGTAAGACACGCTCCCCGTGAGCGTGTGTAGGCGGCTGCGCCTGGCGTTCAGGGTGTTCAAAGAGAAGCCGCCCGCGCCGCGCTCGGCGGCCGACGAGGCGGCGTAGTTGTAGCGCCCGTAAAGCTTCAGGCTGTTGGTTACATAGTGGTCTAACCGCAAGCTCGCCGCGTCGAGCCGCGCCGGGTTACTGAACGCCTGGGCCAATTCGGCGAAGCCGTCCGGCCTTTCGCTTCCGGTTGGCAGAGGGTACGCGTTCAGGAACGGCTGGACCAACGGGGCGGCGTTGAGACGCGCCGCCAGTGAAGGCACGTCCGTGAGGGCGACTACGGGTTGGCGCAGCCGCAAGCCCTCGTAAGAGCCGAAGAAGAAGGTCTGATCTTTTCGGACGGGGCCGCCGAACGTGCCGCCGAAGTCGTTCATGCGGTGCGGCGGCCTGCCCAGCCCGCGACTATTGCCGAACCAGTCGCCGGCGTCGAGTGCGTCGTTGCCGAAGTGCTCGAAGAGCGAGCCGTGGAATTCGTTCGTGCCAGCGCGCGTCGTGATTTCGATTTCGCCGCCGGGCGTGCGCCCGTAGCGCGGCTCGTAGGCGTAAGTGTGAACCCTCACTTCATCGGTCGCGGCGATTGACGCGAGGCCGTTGGTCCCGCCCGTGACGGTCAGCCCAGGCATCGTGCCGGAAGCGGTCGCCCCGGGGTCTTGCTCGTCCGGGCTGATGCCGAAGTTGGCGCTGACGCCGTCAACCAGGAAGCTGTTGGCGGTCGGGCGCTGCCCGTTGACCGAGAGCCTGTCCTGCGAGACGCCTGGGGACTGGCCGGCCGCCGCCGAAGTCGTGCCGGGGGCGAGGTAGATTAGACGCTGGTGGCTCTTACCCCCGACGGGCAACTCCGGGATGATACGCGTCTTGACCGTGCGGCCGACGGTGGCGGACGTGTCCATCGTCTCGGCGCTTGAAGCGACCGTGTAGAGCGACTGCACGGTGCGCTGCCACGGGAAGTCTGTTGCAGCCGGGACGTAGCGCGGAACGACGACCATCGGGAAAGACCGTTCATAGGAACCTTCCTCGTAGGTCAAGGTCTCGACGTAGCTGATGGTGACTTTAATCGGCTGGCCCGGCGCGATGTTGGCGACCGACTGCGTGAAGACATTGGGACGCTCCTGGTCCAGCAGGCTCGCCACCTGCCCGTTCGCCTTCGCGGCCTCATACACGGCCTCGGCCTCTTCGCGCCGGAGGATGCGCCCGCGTACCGTGCGCTCGCCGACCGTCATCGTCATCTCGTCCACGGCCGCTGCTGGCGGGAGCGGGAAGGTGTAGATGGCCTCTATCTTCTCCTTGAAGGGGTTCTCGAACTCCTGCGTGACGGTGACGCGCGAGAGGAAGCCGCTGACCTCTGCTTTTACGTCCGTGTGCTTGAGCGGACACTGGCCCGCCGGTCTCCCTTTCTCGTCAAGGGCGATGAGCTTGCCTTCGATGTGCGCGGGCGGGTTACTTTGAGTGAGTCGGACGGCGGTCAAGCCGCGAGGTGTTGAAAGGGTCAGGGCTGCGAACGTAAAAAGCGGCAGCAGGAAAGAGAGCCTGAAGACGAGGCTACGATTCATAGTTCCCTCCGGTGCATGGCACAAATGGCCCAACGCGCCAATGGGTCTTCACCCTCGCGCGACAAACGCCTGAACAGTCTTTCACGACAGCTCTAAGAAACGTGGCCTTAGAGTTCGTGAAACGGATTCAGTTGCGTAAAGAATGGGGAGACAGAATTGCCTGACGACCCATTGATGCAGCGTGCGGGCCGGAGGGTGGTCTGCGCCCGCGCGAATAAATTTTCAGAAAAATTTTCGGCGGGCGGCGAAGAAGAATAAAGGCGTCCGTGCTGTGATAGCGTATGAGCGCGCCGATGCCGCTCCGTCGCTCCGAGGATTTCGTGCTCGTGCGTCTTGACGCCGAGGCTCATCACGCCAACGACCTTTGAGTTAGAATGCGCGCGTTGAGGGAGGAGAGAGATGACGACGACCGCCGACGAGAAAGCGCAGGCCGAGCGACTGAAGGAGCGCAAGGAGGTCCGCCAGGCGCTCCAGCAAACCGCGACCACGAAACCGGAGATCAAGCCCGTGGTCGAGACCCGTGGAAAAGTCTGGCTCCTGACCTACACGCTCCTGCTTCTCGCGCTCGGCAGCATCTATTACCTGTTGCGCCTCGGAGCCTTCGATTTCGCCGGCGAATACGTCGCGCTCTCGCAACGTCTCACGCTCGGCGCGATGGCCGTCGCCCTGGTGCTCGTCGTCGCGAAGGCGATTGACCTTTACGTCCTCGGCCGCCTCTACGACGCCGTCACGCGCTACAACCTCCGACGTATTTTGAAACTGCTCGTCGGCCTCGTCCTCGTCCTGATAGTCATCTCCATCATCTTCGCCAACTGGTACACGACTGTCGTCTCGCTCGGCCTCATCTCGCTCATCCTCGGCTTCGCGCTTCAGACGCCCATCACGAGCTTCATCGGATGGATTTACATTCTGGTCCGCGCGCCCTACCGCGTCGGCGACCGCATCAAGATCGGCGACGCGACGGGCGACGTGATTGATGTCAGCTACCTCGACACGACGCTCTGGGAGTTCGGCGGGCAATACCTTTCGACGGACCACCCGAGCGGCCGCATCATCAAGTTTCCCAACTCCAGCGTCCTCGGCACGGCCGTTTACAACTACTCCTGGCCGCTCTTCCCGTACATCTGGAACGAGATCAGTTTCCAGGTCGCGTACCAGAGCGACCTTGAGTTCGTGGCGCAGACCATGCAGGAGACGGCCGAGGAGGAATTGGGCCAGGCGATGATCGAGCGCGTCAAAACCTTCCGCGAGCTGCTCTCGCACACGCCGGTTGACCAGTTGGAAGTCAGAGAACACCCGGCCGTCTTTTTTCGTATCAGCCAGAGCACGTGGGTCGAGGCCACCGTCCGTTATCTCGTCGAGCCGAAGCGCGCGGGCCGCGTCAAGACCATCCTCATCAAAAAGATGCTCGCCAGGTTGAACGCCGAGCCCGACCGCGTGCTCTTCCCGAAGAGCAACATGCGCTGATGCGGGCTTGCAGTTTGCCCGTCGCTGTATTTCCATCAACGGGGCTAAGTTTATTTTGAACGTACAGGGGTTGAGTGGCGATGAAATTTTCCGAACTGGCACAAACGTATGACGAGCTTCAGCGGACGAAGGGCGAGCCGCAAAGAATACGCGTCCTCGCGGAGCTATTCCACGGCCTTGATAAAAAGACGCTCGCGGCGGTCGCGCACTTGACCGCAGGCGAACTCGTCCCGCCGCAACTGTCCGACAGGCTGGGCATCGGCCCTGGCGCAATCCGCGCCGCGCTCGTTGACGGCACGGGCCGAACCGCCGACGAGATAGACGACGAGGTGAAGCGCACGGGCGACATGAGCGAAGTCGTCGCGCGCATGGTGCGCGGCTCCGACCGTTTGTCCGTGGACGAGTTGTGGCGAAGAGTCAACCGCGCCGTCTCTCGCGACGAAGACCGCTTGAAACTGATCGAAGAAATCTTCGCCGCGACGACCCCGGACGGCGCGAAGTATTTCACGCGAATGGCGCTCAACCAGATGCGTATCGGCGTCGGCTTCGGGACGCTGACGCGCGCCCTGGCCTCGGCCTTCGACGTGGACGCATCGAGCGTCGAGCACCTCTACGCGATGACCAACGACATAGGGCTCACGGCCGCGACCGCGCGGAAGGGGCGCAAGAGTCTGGAGCGGACGGGGCTCGCGCTCTTCCGCCCCTACCAATTCATGAACGCGCACAAGGTTGACGACCGCGCGGAGATTTTCGAGCGGCTCCGGGGCAAGAAGATTATCTTCGAGGTGAAGTACGACGGCGCGCGCCTGCAAATCCATCTCAAACAAGGCAAGCCCGCGGAGATTAAGTTCTACTCGCGCCGCCTCAACGACGACAGCGCGGCTTTGCCTGACGTGGCCGACGCACTGCGGCGGGCCTGGAAGGGCGGCGACGCCATCATGGAGGGTGAGGCCGTCGCCTTCGACCCGGCATTGAAAGAGAAGCAGCCGTTTCAAGCCGTCCTGATGCGCCTCGGGCGCGTGCACAACATTAGTGAGAAGGCACGCGAGATTCCGCTCGTGCTCTACCTCTTCGACCTCGTTTACCACGACGGCCGCGACCTGATGGACCGGCCGCAGAGCGAGCGGCGCGCGGAGTTGAAGAAACTCTTCCGCACGACCCCGCGCGTGAAGATGACGGACGCGGTCGTCTCGGACAAGGTAGCGGACGAGGAGAAGTTTTTCAGGCAGGCGCTCCTCGCGAAGCACGAGGGCGTGATGGCGAAGGACCCGGACGCGCCCTACGTGCCGGGCCAGCGCACGGACAACTGGATGAAGATCAAGCCCGCGTTCGAGACGCTGGACGTGGTCGTGACGGGCGGCATCTGGGGCTCGGGCCGACGGCGCGGCCTGCTCTCCAGCCTCGTCGTCTCCATCCGCGACAAGGACCGCTTCAAGACGGTCGGCAAAGTTGGCACAGGATTTTCGGAGGCGCTGCTCAAGGAGCTAACGGCAAAACTTGAGCCGAAAATCATCACGACGCGCGGGCGCAACGTCGAAGTCGAGCCCGAGATGGTCATCGAAGTTGACTTTCAGGACATACAGAAGACCAACCGCTACGAGGCCGGCTACGTCCTGCGCATCCCACGCTTCAAACGCGAGCGCACGGACAAAAGCACGCGCGAGGCCGACAACTTGGAAAGACTCAAGCGGCTTTACAAGCAGAAGCAGTAGGCAGTAGGCAGCAGGCAGTTAAGATAAAAAGCAAAAGGCAGCCGGTTGGAATTAACTCGGCTGCCTTTTTAACTGCCCACTGCCTACTGCCTGCTGCCTACTGCTTTACTGCTGGTCTTCGATGAAGGGCTTGAGCAAGCGTGCGCGCGAGGGATGGCGCAGCTTCCTCAAAGCCTTCGCTTCGATCTGGCGTATGCGCTCGCGGGTGACGGAGAAGTCTTCGCCGACCTCTTCGAGCGTGTGCTCTTCGCCGTGGAGGCCCAGGCCGAAGCGCATCTTGATGACCTTCTCCTCGCGCGGGCTGAGGGTCGCCAGCACCTCGTCCGTTATCTCCCGCAGGTTCGAGGCGACGACGGACTCCGCAGGGTTGCTCCCCGACTTGTCTTCGATGAAGTCGCCGAGGTGCGAGTCCTCTTCCTCGCCGATGGGAGTTTCGAGCGAGACGGGCTGCTGTGCCATTTTGAAGACGGCGCGCACCTTCGCCACGGACATATCAACGCGCTCGGCAATCTCCTCGTTCGTCGGCTCGCGCCCCAACTCCTGCACGAGCGCGCGGGAGGTCTTCACCAGCTTGTTGATGGTCTCGATCATGTGGACCGGGATGCGAATCGTCCGCGCCTGGTCCGCGATGGCGCGCGTGATGGCCTGGCGAATCCACCACGTCGCATACGTCGAGAACTTGTAGCCGCGCCGCCACTCGAACTTGTCCACCGCCTTCATCAACCCGATGTTGCCCTCCTGAATCAGGTCCAGAAATTGCAGCCCGCGGTTGACGTACTTCTTGGCGATGGAGACGACCAGGCGGAGATTCGCCTCGGTCATCTCGCGCTTGGCTTCGGTGGTCTGCGCCTCGCTGACGGCAATCGCCTGGTGTGAGCGCTTGACCTCCACGGGCGAGAGGAACGTGTCCGCTTCGACCTGCTTCAGCCGGCGCTTCGCCACGGTGATGAGCCGCTTATACTCCTTCTCGTCCTCCGGCTTGATGCGCTTGCGGTTCAGCTTCTCCGTCAGCTTGTCAATCTCGCGCTCGGCGAGGCGCACCTCTTTGTAGACGGCGGCGATTGAAGCGATGAGACGCTGGCGCGTGTCCTCCTTGAGATTCAGTTCCTTGATGGCGCGCGCGATGTCGAGGCGCGAGCGCACGGCCTTGCGCTTGATCCGCAGAAGTTTTTTCGACTTCTTGCCGCGCGTCACTTTGAATTCCGCGCGTAGCTTCTCCCACTCCTTGCGGCCCTGGCGCGAAAGTACGCGGATGCGCTCGATGCCTTCGAGCGTCAAACGCAGGTACTCGTCGCCACGGTCCTCCTGCTCGTCAATCTCTGCCTGCTCGGAGAAGGCGACCACGTCGCGTATGCTGAGTAAGCCTGTCTCCAATTCGTCGCCGATTTTGATTAGCTCGCCGATGGCGATGGGCGAGCGCGCGATGACGCGGTTCGCCCTGATCTGCCCGTTCTCGATTCTCTTGGCGATTGAAACTTCCTGCTCGCGCGTCAGAAGCGGCACGCGCCCCATCTGGCGCAGGTACATGCGGACGGGGTCAGTCGCCTTATCCTCCTCGCCTGCGGACAAGTCCAACTCGTCCTCGTCGAACGCCTCGCCGCCCTCCTCGGACGCGCCCGAAGACACGTCTTCGAGGAGCAGCGCCGCCGGGTCCGCCTCGGCCAAGCTCGCCTCGTCCAGCTTTTGCAGGACATCTTCCAGCTTGTCGGTCGCGACCGTCTCGCCCTCCTGCTCTTGATTGAGGCCATCGAAAGGTCTGTACCTCTCGTCGCCCAGCACCAGCGAACGGAACCCTTCCTTGTTCACATTTTTCTCAAGCATGCTCACAATTTCACCTCTCGCGCGCGTCCCCATACATTCCTCCGGTGCGGCAGCCTCAAAAGCAAAACTCAATGATGCACCCGCCCGACAATTAGTTTGATTTCAAGAGCCTGTTATCTTCATAAAAAAAGTTTGTCGGAAACGGCGGCCGGGCGGCTCTCGTCCGGCCCGGCCGCGCGTTTCCGCTCCAATCCAACCCTCAGTAAGCCTTGGTCTCCTGGTCCGTGCGCAGGTTATTCGTCACCGAGAAAACTCCGGGGACGCCGCGCGCCGTGATGTATGCCAGCCTGCGGTCGCCCTCGTTGGCGACGACGCCTTCCAGGCTAAGGTGTCCGCGGTTGACGACGAGGTGCACGGACGGATTTGCCCCCAGGAAGTAGCGGTAAAGGCCGCCCGCGCGGGCCAGCGTGCGGTAGGTACGCACGCGGATCGAGTTGTCAAAAGACGAGAGCGGCAAGACCTCTATCCGGTTGACGACGCGCTCGACGCCCTCGATTTTCGCCACGCTGCGCTCCGCGTCATCCTTCGTGGATGGGCGCACCACCTGCCCGAAGAGGGTCACGGTCCCGCCCTCCACGCTGTAAGCCAGATTGTCAAACACGCCGTAATAGGGCAGCTTGACCAACTCTTTACGGACTTTTTTCATAACCTGCTGCTCGTCCAGCCCCTGAGCGTTGGCCGTGACAGCAAGCCCGGTCGCGAGAGCCAGCGTGGCCGCGACCGCGAGTACTAAATTCTTAAATTTTCTCATCTCTCTTCCCCTTGTTTAAGAAACCTTCTGTTTCTTCCCGTTTGAATTGTTGCCGTGGCCGAAACTTGCGCCCGAATCGTAGCTTTCGAGCGCCTTGACCACTTTTTCGAGCACCTCGAAAGCCTGTAGGCGCTCCGCCTCACTCAATTCGGCGAGCGCCTCGTCGAAGATTGCGCGCCGGCGCTCGCGGAACCTGTCCACGAGTTGGCGGCCCTCTTCGGAGAGCGCGACGATGACGCAGCGGCGGTCGTCGGCGGCAGCGTGCCGTTCGATTAATCCTTTACGGATTAGCCTGTCTGTTAGTTGCGTAATGGCCGGGGCCGAAATCTTCATCTCGGCCGCCAACTGGCCCGTTTGCAGGGGTCCGCGCCTGAGCACTCTCAAGACCTGAGCCTGGGGCAAGGTGAGTTCCAGTTCCGTCAACTGTTTCTGGTACTGGTCAATCATCAACCCAGACATGATCTCTGTAAAACTGCTCAACACTTCCTCCACCTCTCTAGCCGCAGACGACCCAGACATCAGGCCCCTCCACTACTTAACTTTCGAGAAAATTTAAGATGCCTTAAATATAAAGCCGGTTGCCCCTGAGGTCAAGCCGGCGGAGGCCAGGAAAGTGTGAAAATCCTAAAAGATTCGAGGGATTTTGGGGAGCTTGGCCGGCGCGCGTCCGAGTCGCTCAGCGTGGCTTTTTGCCGGCGGCGAGTTCCGTGATGGCCTTCTCCACCCGGCGGGCGCGCGTTTCGGGCCTTTTAGCCTCCTCGACGGCCAGGGCGTACTCCTTCTGGTGCGTGTAGCTCAGCTTTTCCCAGGCGGCCGCGGCCGATTTGTTGGCTTTGAGGGCGCGCGCCAAATCGTCTGGAGGCGTGATGGTGCGTGGCTCGTCGTCGCGTTCCATCTGGACGCTGACGGTGTCGCCGCCTTTGACTTTAGCGCCGGCGCGGACCTCTCTGTTGACGACCATGTAGTGACGGCCGTCACCTTTGGGGAAGATGGAGCTGCGGAAGGGGAACCCGTTGATGGTCCCGCGCACGGGGACGCGCGCGCGCGTGCCGAAGACCTTCGCGGCGTCGAAGGGGAGCGTCATCATCGCGGCGTCGCTGTGCTCGTGCTGTTCGAGCGTGATGCGGAATCTCTTCATGGTTTTCCTCCTCCCAGGGCGGCCCAAATATAATGCAGGCACCGGCCCCGTCACAACGCAAAATTCGCCCACACGACTTGTCGAAATTTGTTGCCGCCGCGCGCGAGGCTTTATACTGCCCTGACTTTCCATTCAAGACTTGCAAGCAGGGGGAGACGCGATGACCAAAGCGGACGAAGAGCAGATCAGGCTGGTCGTGCAGGACGAGCTACTGGCGATTATCACAGACGCGCAGGAATCTTTAGGGACGAAGAAAGACCCGACGGGGATAGGCCGCCGCGCGCTCGAAGGCTTGGCCGACCTGATACGGCGCAGGCAAACGAACCAGGCGGAAGAGTAAAACGCAGGTCTTCCGGTCGGATTAAAAACTTTCCATGAGCATACCTTTCAAATGCACCTCGTGCGGCGGGCCGCTCGAATACGATGAGGGCGGCGCGCTCACGGTGCGGTGCCCCTTCTGCGGCAGCTCCATCATCGTCCCCGAAGAGCTGCGGCCGCGCATGGCCCCGCAGCCTTCAGCGGGCGGCTTCTTCGACGGGATTCTTCGGCTCCAGGAGCGCGCGGCCAACTTGCAGGAGATCGCGCGTCTCGCACGCGCCGGGAACAAGCTTGAGGCCATCAAGCTCTACCGCGAAATCTTCAATGTGGGGCTCGCGGAGGCCAAGCTCGCCGTCGAGCGCATGGCGGCTGGCGAGCAGCCGGGCCACGTCTCCGTCTCGATGCACGACGCGCAGGCACAGATGGCGCAGCACGTGACACACAAGGCGAACCACTCGGCCGTCAAGTGGATAGTCTTCGCCGTCGTCATCCTCATCCTCGCGGGCGTCGGGGCCGGAATCTGGGGCCTCATCGTCGGCATCAAACATGCCACCGACACTGTCTCGCGCATCTCGTCCCCGTCCCAGACCTCCGGCCCGCACGGCGGGGCGAACGCGACTGCCGCGCCCGGCTTCGCCTCTATCGCGCTCAAGTTCGGAAGCGAGGGCATTGGACCAGGAATGTTCAAGGACGCGCGCAACATCGGCGTGGACGGCGAGGGGAGAATTTACGTCGGCGAGTATTTGAACGGCGGACGCGTCCAGGCGTTCGACGCCAACGGGAAATTCATCACGCAATGGACGGTTGACCCGAAGATGCCTATGAGGCAGATGACGGCCGACCGCAAGGGCACGGTCTACGTCGTCCAGCGCGGCGAAATCTCACGCTTCGACGGCGCGACCGGCAACCCGCTCGGCAAGATACAATACAGCAGCGCGACAGACCACGGCCGCGCCTACTTCGACCAGGCTCGCGCCACGCCCGACGGCGGACTCGTCGCCGTGGTCAACGACGACGATATCGTCCGCTTCAACGCGAGCGGCCAGGTCACGCGCACCATTACGAAAGCGCTCCAGACGCAGACCGGCGACCCCGAGAGGGTAGAGGGCGTGGCCGTGGATGGCCTGGGCAACATCTACGCGCTCTCCACGCATCGCGCGGCGGTCTTCAAGTTCTCTTCGGACGGCCGCTTCGTCAACAGGTTCGGCGGCTCCGGCGACGAGCGCGGACAACTGCACGCCTCGGACGCTATTGCCGTTGACGGCAAGGGGCGCGTCTACGTCAGCGACATCCGAGGCATACACGTCTTCGACCCCGAAGGCCGCTACCTGGACACCTTCGACGTACCCGGCAACGTCGCCTTCGGCATGACCTTCAACGACCGGAACGAACTGCTCGTCGCCGCGCGCACCGAAGTCATCAAGTACGTGCTGAATAAGTAGTCGAATTTCAGGTCGGTGCCCGCAGGGATTGTTAATGAAGAAGCAGAAGCTGCTGGCGAAAGCCCTGACGAGCCCGAAGAACTTTCGTTTTAGCGAGATGGTCGCCCTGGTTGAAGCTTTCGGATTCCGCTTGTCACGGTCGAGCGGGAGTCATCACATTTTTGTTCATCCAGAGGTCGCGGAACTGGTAAACTTGCAGGAAGTTCAGGGAAAAGCCAAGCCCTATCAGATTAGCCAGTTTCTCAAGCTGGTAGAGCAGTATAATCTCGAACTCGGTGAAGACTGATGAAGGACTACCACATTAATATTTTCTACAGCGAACAGGACGAAGGTTATATTGCCGACATTCCCGACCTCGCCATGTGTTCCGCCTTCGGCCGCTCGCCCGCCGAGGCTCTGGCCGAGGTCGAAGCAGCCAAACGACTCTGGCTCGAAGCGGCCCGCGCCGAAGGGAAACCGATCCCCAAGCCCCGCTATCGCCCGGCGATTTACAAGCTCGCCTCTTAGTCACGCTCCGCTCTGTGAGGCGACCATAATAAGTATCACCGCTCAAACTATCGTCCTGGGATAATCGAATTGGAACCGACGGGCTTAACCTCCGAACAAGTCAAGGACCGGATGGCGCGGGGCTTGTGCAACGTCGCCTCGCAGACGCGCACGAAGCGGACGCAGGAGATTATCTTCGAGAACCTTTTCTCGGTCTTCAACTTCGTCGTCCTCGTCGTCGTCTGCTTCCTCCTCTTCTTCTACTTCAGGACCGGCCACTCGACGCTCATCCTCGACTCCATCGGCGTCGGGGCGGTCGCCCTGATTAACACCGTGCTCGCCATCTCGCAGGAGATTAAGGCCAAGCGCGCGCTTGACAAGGTCAACCTTCTTTTGGAGCGCAAAGTCACGGTCGTGCGTGACGGCCGCGAGGTCTCGATTGACCAGAAGGAGATCGTTGTTGACGACCTCATTCTCATGGGGCGCGGCGACCAGGTGGTCGTTGACGGGCGCGTGCAGAATTCCAACCACCTGGAGATTGACGAATCCCTGCTGACCGGCGAGTCGGTCCCCATCTTCAAGAACGCGGGCGACGAGATTCTCTCGGGCAGCTTCTGCGTCTCGGGCAACGGCACTTACGTCGCCGAGAAGGTCGGCGACGCCTGCTACGCCAACAAGGTCACGGACATCGCCAAGAAGCTCAAGCACACGCTGACGCCGCTCCAGAAAAAACTGAACCACATCGTCGAGACGCTCCTCATCATCTCGGCCGCGCTCGTGCTCCTGGAACTCATCTTCGACCCGCACGCGAACATAGACAACCTGGATTTTATCCGCCGGCTCTCGACCGTCGTCATCTCGCTCATCCCGCAGGGGCTCGTCCTGATGGCCTCGATTACGTTCGCGCTCGGCGTCTATCGCATCAGCAAAATCGGCGCAATCGTCGAGCGCCTGAACGCCATCGAGTCCTTCTCGAACGTGCAGATCGTCTGCATGGACAAGACGGGCACGCTGACGCAGAACAAGCTCTCCGTCAACCGTATCACGATGCTCGACGCCGCGCTCGACCGCGCGCAGGCCGAGAGTCTTTTGGGGACTTACGGCAAACTCTCGTCGGACAAGAACGCGACCCTCAGGACGCTCGCGCCCTTCCCGGCCGCCGACGACGCGAAGCTCCTGGAGGAAATTCCTTTTAGCTCCGAGAAGAAGATGAGCCTGATTCGCGCGCGCACGAACGGGTCCGAGTCGAGCTTCATCTTCGGCGCGTTCGACCTGCTTCTGCCGCGCGTCGCGCCCGGCGGCCGCGAGCGCGCCGAAGCTCTCTTCGCGGAGCACCGCCTGAGCGTCTACCGCAACGTGCTCTTTGGGCGGCTCGCCGACGGCGTCTCGCTAACGGACGCGCGCGGCGACGCCGACAAGCTTTTAATCGAGCCCATCTGCATCGTCTCCATTACGGACCAAATCCGCGACGACGTGATGGAGGCCATACGCCTCTTCCAGTCGCACGATATCAGCCTCAAGATTCTGTCGGGCGACGCGCCCGAGGCGATTCAGGCCGTCGTCCGCGAGATTGGCTGGGAGATTGAGGATGACAAGCTCATCGCGGGCCGGGCGCTCGACGAGGTCTCGGACGCGGACTTTCTGGGCGTGGTCCGCGAGAAAATCATCTTCGCCAGGCTCAGGCCCGACCACAAGCTACGCATCATCGAGGCGCTGAAGAAAGAGAAGATTTACACGGCGATGATCGGCGACGGCGTCAACGACCTGCCCGCCATCAAGGCCGCCGACATGGGCATAGCGATGGAGGAGGGGAGCAAGATTACGAAAGAGGTCGCGGACATCGTGCTCCTCAAGAACCGCTTCTCTCTCCTGCCGACCATCTTCGACGAGGGCAACAAGATCGTCAACACGGTCAGCTCGACGGCCAAGCTCTTCCTGAGCAAAAATTTTCTGGTCATCGGCCTCGCGCTCTTGCACATCTTCTTCCTCTTCGACTTCCCGCTGACGCCGCGCCGCGTCTCGCTGATTAACATCTTCACGATTGTGCTCCCGGCCTTCTTCATCGCGCTCAGGAACAACAACGCGAGCAAGCACCGGCACTTCACGCGCGACCTCTACTCGTTCGTCGTCGTCTCGGCGTTCTTCATGGCGGGCGCGGCCTATCTCGGCGAGTACGTCACCCGGCGCTACTACGGGATTGACGGCGAAGAATTAGAGATGGTGATGCTGAGCATCATGGTCATCACCTCGGTCGCCAACTTCTTCTCTGTCGCGCTCCACAAGGGCGAGAAGAACGTGCGCGTCTACCTGCTCTACGGCCTCGGCATCCTCGCCGTCTACTTCGCGCTCGCCGCCAGCCAGACAAACTTTTTCCTGTTGAGGTGGCTCAAACTCTTCTACGAGATCAACTACCTCGACTTCAACTACTGGCCGGCGGTCGCCCTCATCGGCCTGACGAGCGCCGCGCTGCTCTTCATCGCCCAAAGGGTACGCGAGAGAATCGTGCTACGGTAACGAAAAGCAATGCGGAATGCGGAGTGATGAATGATGAATGAAAAGGCATCTGTCTTTAAATTCATCATTCATCACTCCGCATTCATCATTTAAATGAAACCCGCTATAATCTCGCGCGTGTCTCCCATCGCCCGCGTTTTTCACGACCGTCAAAAAGGAGTTCCCTCATGCGCTCTCTCGCACGCGCAGCTTTCATCCTGGCCGCGCTGGTCACGCCGGCTCTCCGCGCCGACGCGCAAGAAGCGCCCAGAACGCAGGGCACGGCCGTCATCACGGGCCGCGTGACCATCGGCGGCAAGGGCGCGGCCAATGTCACCGTGGCGCTCTACAGGTTCGAGTTCAGCCCGGATCGCAGCGCCATCACGCGCGACACGACCGACGCCGAAGGCAACTACAGGCTAGCGAATGTTCCGGCCGGCCGCTACAACGTCATAGCGATTGCGCCCGCTTACGTCGGCCCGAGCGAGTCTGCGTCCGGCGGCACGGGCAAGGCGGTCAACGTCGCCGAGGGCGAAGTGGTCGAGAAGTTTGACTTCGCGCTCGTGCGCGGCGGCGTCATCACGGGCCGCGTCCGCGAGGCCGAAGGCTCGCCCGTCATCGGCGAGCGCGTCCAGCTCAACCCCGTGGGCCAGCAAAGCACCATGCGCGGCTTCTTCAACCAGAATCCGTTCATGTACGAAACGGACGACCGCGGCGTCTATCGCCTCTACGGCATTTCGCCCGGCAAGTACACGGTCAGCGTCGGCGAAGCCAAGGAAGAGGGCGGGGTCAGGTTCGGCTTAGGCGGGCGCGGCTACTACTCGCGGACCTATCACCCGGACACCACCGACGCGTCGAAGGCCACCGTCATAGAGATCGGCGAGGGCACGGAGGTCACGAACGCGGACATCACGCTGGGGCGCAAGTCGCGCTCGTTCGTGGCGACGGGCCGCGTCGTGGATGAGGGCGGCAAGCCCGTGCCCGGCGCGCAGGTGGGCCACGGCGCGCTGGTCAACGACGGCAAGGACATGGGCAGCATGGGCTGGGGCTCGCTCGCCGACTCCGAGGGGCGCTTCCGCCTCGACGGCCTGCTGCCCGGCCGCTACGCAGCCTTCGTCTGGTCCGAAGGGAACACCGAAGGCTACAGCGAGGCGTTCAAGTTCGAGATCACGGACTCAGACGTGAGCGGGCTGGAACTTGTGCTCCGTCGCGGCGCGACCATGAGCGGCGTAGCGGTCATAGAGGGGACGACCGACCCGAAAATTCTCGCACGGCTCTCGCAACTCTCCCTCGCCGTCGGCGTCGAGACGACCGGCCTCACGGTGCCTAACTTCGGGACCGTCAGGATAGCGCCCGACGGAAGTTGGCGTGCCACGGGCCTGCGCCCCGGCAAGGCACGCCTGTACTCTGCCTCGTACACGCCACAGCCGAATCTGGTCCTCTCGCGCGTCGAGCGCGACGGCGTGCCGACGCAGGAGATAGAACTCACGCCGGGCGCGAACGTCTCCGGCATCCGCGCCGTCTTCGAGTATGGCGGGGGCATCATACGCGGCCAGGTCAATATCACGAACGGCCCGTTGCCGGATGGGGCGCACCTCTCGGTCAGCGCGCGCCGGCGCGGCGACGAGGCCGGACTCGGCTACATGAACCACGGCGTTGAGGTTGACGCGCGCGGCCGTTTCGTCATTGAGAGCCTGCCCTCCGGCGAATACGAGCTGACGCTTGAGACCTACTTCGAGTACGCCGCGTCGGCGGCGCGCGTGTTTCCGCCCAACGTCAAGCAGATGGTCTCGGTCGCCAACGGCGTCGCCTCCGAAGTCACACTCACCCTGGACCTCAACGCCAAGCGCACGGGGGGCAGCAATGACTAAGACCTCGACAGGCCGATTGACTCAACCCTTTGCGCCTTACGTTTCATCTTTGCGCCTTTGCGAGAACAGGCTTCTCACGCAAACGCGCGAAGTAAAAACTAAAGGCGCTAAGAAGAGCTTGAGTTTCATCTTCCCGGTTCTAGTCTTACTCGCCCTCACGCCGTACGCGGCGCAAGCGCAGGCGAGCGACGCGGGCAAGGGGCGAACAAGCTCCGCGCGCGCGGGCGCGATCACTGGCCGCGTCGTCGGCGACGACGGGCGTCCACTGGCCGACGCCGTGGTCCAAATCTTCAAAGCCTACGCGCGCGTGCCGGGGCCGCCAATCTCGGCCAGCACGGATGTCGAGGGCAAGTTCCGCGTGACGGAGCTTGAGCCCGGCCTCTACACCGTGATGGTCCTTCTGCCCGGCTTCGTCAACGCGCAGGAGGCGCGCTCGACCGGCAGCGACGAAGCCACTTACTACAGGCCCGGCGACAACGTCAGCGTCACGCTCGCCAAGGGAGGCGTGATTACGGGGACCGTGCGCGACGCCGACGGCAACCCTGTGATCGCCGTCGGCGTGCGCGCCATACGCGTGCGTACCGAGACGGGGCAGCCCGCGACGGCCACGCGCTTCCAGGGCTTCATCCCCGAGAAGCTGACGGACGACCGCGGCGTCTTCCGCATCTTCGGGTTGCCGGCCGGCACCTACGTCGTCGCGGCCGGCGGCGGCCAGCGACTCTTCGGCGCATTCAACGCCTACCTCGGCGACGCCGCGACCTACTTCCCTTCCTCCACGCGCGACACGGCCAACGAGGTCACCGTCCGCACCGGCGAGGAAGTCTCCGGCATTGACATACGCTACCGCGCCGAGCGCGGCCACACCGTCAGCGGGGTCGTCACGGGCGCGACCGCTGACGCCCAGACCTACGGCATCACGGTCATCCTGCGGAGGCCCGCGAGCGGCGAGTTCGAGGGGGCGGCGGGCATTGGCTACGACAACAAACTGAGCTTCTCTTTCGGCGGCATGGGCGACGGCGAGTACGAGCTGACGGCGCAGCAGTGGCGCGGCGCGCGCGGCGGCGTCCTCTCGTCAATTCCACGCCGCGTCACGGTCAGGGGCGCGGACGTGACCGGCGTCACGCTGACGCTCGCCCCGCTCGCTTCGATTGAGGGGCGCGTCCGGCTGGAGCCCGCGCCGGCTGACGAGAAATGTGGGAAGCCCGCGCGCGGCGAGACCATCGTGGAGACGGCCGTCAACGCGCGCCGCGACGAGAAGACCAGAGGGCAGGAGCTTCCCACCCAGTTTTTCTATTTCACGGGCGGCGCGACGCCGACGGAGCAGGGCGATTTCTCAATTCGCAACCTGCTCGAAGGCAGTTACCGCCTGACCTTCCGGCTCCCCGCCGAGACGTGGTACGCGCGCTCAATCACTCTGCCCGGCGCGACACAGGCCCAGACGGGCGCGGCCTCGAAGCCCGACGCAACGCCGAGCGCGCCGCCCTCGGGCGCTATCGCGCTCAAAATGGGCCAGACGCTCGCCGGCGTGGGCATCCAGCTTGCGCGGGACGGCGCGACTATCAACGGGCGAGTGCGCGCCGCCGTTGAAGGAGAAGCGCCGCCCGCCAACTTGAAAGTCCATCTGGTCCCGACGGAACGCGAGCGCGCCGAAGAGGTCTTGCGCTACTCGGAAGTCGCGCCCGCCGAAGACGGCACGTTCAGCCTGACGAACCTCGCGCCCGGCCGCTACAAACTCCTGCTCCGGCCCGTCACGGAAACGGAGTCAACGACCACGCGCCCGCTCGCCTGGGACGCGCCGACGCGCGCCCAACTCCGACGCGCCGCCGAGGCCGCGACCACACCCATCGTCGAGCTGAAACCGTGCCAGCGCGTCGCTGACTACGAGTTGCGCTACGCGCCGGCCGCGACGGGCAAGCCGTGAGCGAGCTTCCTTGCGTCTTTGCGTAAGGAAATTGATTTGAAATCTCAAATCTAAAATCTGTGATTCGTTCTTTCTCTGTCGCGGCCTGCCCGCGCTGCTTTTGCCCACCTCCGACGCCGTGTGCTTAAATGTCCTTTCGAGGAAAAATCATGCGGCACAAACACACGCTCGACCCGGCGCACACGACGCTCGTCGTGATAGACATGCAGGAGGGCTTCCGCTCTCACATCTCTGACTTCGCGGAGACGGCCGCGCGCATCGCGCTCGTCGCGCACGCGGCGCGGCTCCTGAACGTCCCCGTCATCGTTACCGAACAATACCCGAAAGGGCTCGGCCGCACGGCGAGCGAGATTCAGGCGGTATTCCCGCCGGACGTGGGCGTCATCGAAAAGACGGCCTTCAGTTCCTGCGGCGCGAGCGCCTTCGAGGCCGAACTCGAACGCGCGCAGGCCGTCCACGTCCTCGTCTGCGGCATAGAGGCGCACGTCTGCGTCAACCAGACGACGCACGACTTGCTCGCGCGCGGCTACCAGGCGCACCTCCTGACCGACTGCATCACGGCGCGCTCCGCTCAGAACAAGCAGGTCGCCTTCGCCAAGATGCAGCAGAGCGGCGCGATTCCTTCTTGTATTGAAATGGCCCTCTTTGAATTAATGCGCGACGCGCGGCACGAACAGTTCAAGGCGATTCAAAAATTGATTAAATGAAGAATTCAGGAGTCAGAATCCAGAATCCAGAATGAAAGGCTGCGGCCCTTCTTTCTGTTATGCTGACTCCTGACTCCTGGATTCTGACTCCTGCTTTTATGGATTTCCTTTCATCACTTAACCCACGGCAGCGCGAGGCCGTCACCGAAACCGATGGGCCGCTGCTTATTCTGGCGGGCGCGGGCTCCGGCAAGACGCGCGTCATCACGTACCGCATCGCTTACTTGATCGCGGAGCGCGGTGTCGCCCCGCACAACATCCTCGCCGTCACGTTCACGAACAAGGCGGCCGAGGAGATGCGCGAGCGCGTCCGGCGTCTTCTGAGTGAGCAGCCGTTGGCTTCCGCGCCGCTCATCTCCACCTTCCACAGCCTTTGCGTACGCATCCTGCGCCAGCACATAGAGGCTTTGAACGCAGGCTACACGCGCTCGTTCACCATCTACGACCAGGACGACTCCGTCAGGCTCGTCAAGGCTTGCATTAAAGATTTGGGTTACGACGACAAGCAGCTCGGGCCGCGCGCCACGCAGGGCGCGATCTCCGGCGCGAAGAACCGCCACGGCGACGACGCCGAAAGCTACACTGCGCGCGTCGAGTACAACGACGAGAAGCGCACGGCCATCGCGCGCGTCTTCAAGCTCTACGAGGACCGCCTCGTCAACAACAACGCCCTCGACTTCGACGACCTGCTGATTAAGACCGTCCAACTCCTGCGCCGCGTCGCGGAGGTCCGCGAGTACTATAACAACCGCTTCCGCTACATCCTCGTTGACGAATACCAGGACACGAACATGCTCCAGTTCGCCCTGATTCGCTTCCTCACCGAGAAGCACCAGAACATCTGCGTCGTCGGCGACGACGATCAGTCTGTGTACAAATGGCGAGGCGCGGACATCACGAACATTCTCAACTTCGAGCAGCACTACCCGGACGCGAAAGTCATTCGTCTTGAGCAGAACTACCGCTCGACGCAGACGATTCTTGATGTCGCGGGCGCGGTCGTTAAGCACAACACCGAGCGCAAGGGGAAGACCTTGTGGACGGCGAACCCTTCGGGCGAGCGCATACGCTACTACCAGGCTTTCGACTCGGACGCGGAGGCGCGTTTCGTCGCCGCCAAAATCGAAGAGCACCGCCGCGCGGAGCCGGACATACGCGCCGCCGTGCTCTATCGCACGAACGCGCAGTCGCGTGTCTTCGAGGAGGCTTTGCGGCGCGTCGGAATCGCTTACAACATCGTCGGCGGCTTCTCCTTCTACGAACGGATGGAGGTGCGCGACATCATCAGCTACCTGAAGCTCGCGCTCAACCCGCACGACTCAATCGCCTTGATGCGCGTCATCAACAGTCCCGCGCGCGGCCTCGGCAAGCAGACCTTGGACGAGATCGAGCGCCGCGCCAAAGACTACGCCGTCTCGCACTGGGAGACCATCAGCATCCTCACCGAGCAGGAGTCGAAGGGCTTGAGCCCGCGAGCCGTCGGCGCGCTCAAGAACTTCAAAGAGATTATTACCAATCTCGTCAGCGCCGCGACCAACGCAGCCGCGAGCGAGTCGCCCGTCTCCGATGTCGTCAAGGCCGCGATCCTGGACACGGGCTACGCGAACGCGCTCAAGTCGGAGAACTCGGACGAGGCGGAGGCGCGGCTGGAGAACTTGCAGGAGTTGGTCAACGCCGCCGTGGACTACGACAAGCAGGAGGGCGAGGGCTTGCGCGACTTCATAGACCACGCCGCGCTCGTCTCCGACACGGACCAGTACAAGCGCGACGCGCCCGTCACCTTAATGACGATGCACGCGGCGAAGGGATTGGAGTTCCCGCTCGTCTTCATCGTCGGCATGGAAGACGGATTGTTCCCGCACTCGCGCTCGGCCACGGACCCCGCGGAGTTGGAGGAGGAGCGCCGCCTCTGCTACGTCGCTATCACGCGCGCCGAAAGGTTTCTTTACGTGACGCACGCCATGAAGCGGCGCGTCTACGGCGAGGAGATGGCGAGTGAGCCGTCGCAGTTCCTGAACGAGATGCCGCTCGACTTGATGGAAGACCTCTCGCGCGGCAACTCTTGGCTCGCGTTCGCGCGCTCGTCCTCGACGCTTGAAAACAAACACGCCGCGCAGGCGCTTCGCGGCGACACGCGCGAGCGCACCAGGTACGCGGGCAAGACCTACGACTCGGCCGACTCCATCGCCGAATTCTTCCGCAAGCGCGGGCAACAACTCGGCGGCTCCACGCCCAAGACTCAGCCCGAGCCGACCATCAAACGCCGCGCCGCGAGCGCGAGCACCAGCGGCCCTTCGACCTCGTCCACGGGCGGCGACTTCGCCCCCGGCTCGCACGTCCGCCACCCGAAATACGGTCGCGGCCTCGTCCTCCGCCGCGAAGGCACAGGCGACTCAACGAAACTCACCGTCAGCTTCCCAGGCTTCGGTCAGAAGAAGCTCATAGAGAAATACGCCGGGTTGGAGAAAGCTTAAGAACTAACCACAGAAGCTCACAGAGGAAGAAGAGAAAGATTAGAGCGGTTTTCGAATGGATGTAAGGCGTGCGATAAAACCGTAGGGGCAGGGCTTGTCCCTGCCCGCGTGCGGTGTACATTGAGCGGGCAGGGACAAGCCCTGCCCCTACTGTTATGCGCTTACCTTTCGCTCAAGTGAACACCGCTCTAATCTTCCTCTTCTTCCTCTGTGTACCTCTGTGCCCTCTGTGGTGAAATAACGACCCGCCTTTAATCCCCTAACAGTTTGCCGCGCAGGAGCGGCTGGCCGCCGAGCGAGGTGTAGAAGCCGAAGGCGGTCAGGGCCACGAGGACGACGAGGTCCAGGACGTAGCCGGTCGCGTACCAGGCGTTGAGTTGCGTGGTGATGGGGAAGAAGACGATCAGGTGTTGGAAGAAGAGCGCGACGATGGCGACTATCATGCTGAAGCGCATGACGGCGACGATGAGCAGCGTGAACATGGCTGCGTGAGTCGCCCACGTCACGGGCGACTTCCAGGAGGCCACCAAAACCGCCGCCGTGCAGATGAGGATCCAGCCCACGCCCACGCCGAGCCAGTTGCGGCGCAGCAGCATCGAGAGGAAGAGCAGGACGAAGGCTATGATGAAGGTGAACGCCAGCGACGCGCCAACCTGGCTCATCAGCAGCGTGAGGAAGAAGCGCGACCCGTAGCCCGGCTCCGAGATGGGATCGGGGATGTTCGGCGGCAGCCCCAGCCAGCGCGGCGCGAGTTCGCCCAGATACCAGAGCGCCATAATCGCTACGCCGAACGCGGCCCCGATCAGGATGTCACGCCCGACCAGCGCGTTTCGCCAATCGCCCGCCAGCAGGCGGCTCCACGAGATGATGCGCTCCGGCCAGCGCCGTCTCAGGAAAGGTTCGAGCGCGAGGTACATCAGCCCCATGAAGGTGGACCAGAAGATCGCCCACTGGAGCCCGTCGATGAGCAGGTTCGTGGCCTCGCCGACCGCCGGGACGTGATGCGTGCTGGCGACCCAGGCGATCATCCGTGTGATGAAGACGAAGAGCGCCAGGCGGAACGCGCCGCGCCGGTCGCCGCGCCCTAGACGCAGGTTGCGCCAGGCCAGGTACGACGTGACGAAGAGCGCGACTAAGAACAACGCGGCCACCAGGGCGAAGCCAGCGGACTCGCCGGGCTCCGTCCCGGTCGCGGACTGCGCGGCCGGCGTCCTCCACGGGCTGACCAGCTCGAAATAGACGGCCCGGCCGCGATAGCCGGCCGCCTCTATTCTCAAGGGCAGCTCCGGCGCGTTCGGGTAACTGCCCTCCCAGGCGGCGCGCACGTCCGAGGCGTGCGGCGGCGTCCACTTCGAGTCCGCCTGCCTGAACTGCGCCTGGTCCAGACCGGCCTCGCGGAAGAGGGCCGACCAGTCTGGCGGCTCGCCTGCCCGCGCCCCGTCGTCCGACTGCGGCGGGACGGCCTCGAAGTAGATGAGGTTCCCGCCAGTGTCGAGCGTCAAGAGCGCCATGCCCGGGAGATTGTTCGGCGGGTCGCTTATCCAGCCTTCGGTGCTGCTGTGGGGCTCAAGCGGGCGCGGGCTCTGCCTGTACCAGAAGCGAATCACGGCCGGCTGCCCCGAAGCCAACCTGTCCCAGCGGTTCGGCGAGCGGTCGTGGTCGCGTACATAGATCAGGTAGTCCGCGTCGTAGAAGAAGCCCTCGGCTGTGTCGGCCGGGACGCTGGCGTAACCCAATCTCTTCGTAATCTCGCCGGCACGCTCTCTGAGCACGTCTGGCGATTTTTCGAGCGGCACGAAGCTGTGCAGGAAGACCCTCTTCGAGAGCAGCGCGAAGGAGGCCAGCGCGACGAGCACTGTCGCCAGCAGCGCGAGGGCCACGCCCGGCTTGAGCACGCCCTCCTTCGGCGCGGCCGCGACCATTTCGGGCGAGGGCGTCTCGCCAGCCGCGAGCGCCGCCTGCAACGGGTCTCCGCCCGGCAGTGCCGCCGCCACCTGAAGCGCAGCGGCCGGGCGGTCCTTCGGGTCTCTCTCAAGGCAGCGGAGGATGACGCGCTCGACGAGCGGGTCAATCTCTTTGATGAGCGACGAGGGCGTGGAAGGCCGCGCGTCGCTACGGCGCAGGCGCATCAATTCGTCGAGCGAGCCGGCGTCGAAGGCGCGCTTGCCGGTGAAGACTTCGTAGAGGACCAGGCCCAGGCTATAGATGTCGCTCTTGACCGAGACCTCCTGGCCTTCGAGCTGTTCGGGAGCCATGTAGGCGGGCGTGCCTGCGCGCACCTCGTCGCGGTGAATCTCTTCGGCGAGGCCGGCGAGGCCGAAGTCCGTGATGCGAACGTTGCCGTCCGCGTCAATCATCACGTTGGCGGGCTTCAAGTCGCGGTGCAGGACCTTGTTGTCGTGCGCGGCGGCGAGCCCCGCGCAGAGCTGGCGCGCGATCTCGACGGCCTTGTCCGCCGGGAGTCGCCCGATGCGCCTCAAGAGCGAGGCCAGCTCCTCGCCCTTGATGAACTCCATCGAGAGGAAGTGCTGGCCGTCCACCTCGCCGATGTCGTAAACGCGGCAGACGTTGCGGTGCGAGACCTGGCGTGCGACCCGCACCTCGCGGTGGAAGCGGGCGAGCGCCGCGCCGTCCGTAGAGAGCATCTCGGGCAGGAACTTCAAGGCGACGGGCTGGCCCAGTTTGAGGTCGTCCGCGCGGTAGACTTCGCCCATGCCGCCACGGCCCAGGAGGCTGACGATGCGGTAGCGCCCGGCGAGTGTCGTCCCCGGCGCGAAGCGCGCGTCGTCTATCGAGTCGAACGAGACGGAGGACTGCGTGACGCCCGTGCGGCCTTTGCGGCGCGTCGCGCCCACCTTAGTCCGCGCGCCGCCCCTCTCTTCCGGGAACAACTGTGTGGGCGCGACCGAGTCGCCGAGCGCAGTCCCGCACGACGGGCAGGAGCTTCGGTCGTCTGGAATCTCTTTGAGGCAGTGGGGGCACTTCGTCATGGGGCGGGGATTTTACCATTTTCCGGCGCGGCGAATGAACGATTAAATCCTGGTTGGAAGGCCGGGAGCAAAACGGTTCACGCAAAGGCGCAAAGTAAAAACGTAAGGCGCTAAGGGGCAGTGGCATTCAACCCTTTGCGTCTTACGTTTTCCTCTTTGCGCCTTTGCGTGAACCGTGATGTAAATGCATTGACGCTACCCTGAGCCTATGTTAGCTTTTGCCTGCTTACAGTAACCGTACAGCCCAGGCTTGTAACTTTCGCCGCCCTGCGCGCCACGACACTCTCGCTCTTGAAGCCCCGCGCGCGACAGACCGATTGTCCCGGTGAACTCAATTTCGGAAACCAAAGTGTGACATCATGAGCGCAACAGAAATTCAACAGTCGGCGTCGGCAACTTCGGGCGACTCGCTCGACGCGGCTGGAGCCACCCTGACCGAGGCGAGCAACATAGACAAGATCAGGGAGATTCTCTTTGGCGTCCAGATGCGCGACTACGAGAAGCGGTTCTCGCGCCTCGAAGAGCGCCTCCTCAAGGAATCCTCGGACCTGCGCGACGACACGCGCAAGCGTTTCGAGGCCCTGGAGGCGTTCGTCAAAAGCGAGTTCGAGGCCCTCTCGGAGCGCCTGCTCGCGGAGCAGCGGAACCGCGACGAGTCCGTGCAGCATCTTTCCCGCGACCTGCAAGACACCGGCAAGCGGCTGGAGGGCAAGCTCGGGCAGCTCGACGAGCAGACCTCGCGCGCACAGCGCGAGCTGCGCCAGCAGATTCTGGACCAGTCGAAAAACCTCTCTGACGAGATCCGGCGGAAGTCGGATGAGCTGTCAGCGCTGCTCGACCGCCAGGTGGCCGAACTCGGCAACGCCAAGACGGATCGCGCGGCGCTCGCCGGACTCTTCTCGGAGGTCGCGCTGCGGCTCAACAACGAATTCAAAATCCCCGGCAACGACTGAACGCTTCAGGAAGAGGCCGCGCGCCCGAAGGGCTTTTGAGTCCGTGTCCGTGTGTCGGAAGTGACGATGATCGAGCCTCAACCACATGACGTGCTCACCGAAGCCCCGCGCAAGGACGAGCCTCGCGGCGACGAGGAGATGAAGGAGCTGCGCAGTCTGCTGCTTGGCCCGGCCGAGCAGCAGATCGCGGAGATTCACGAGCGGCTGCAAGACCCGCGCAGGCAGTTGGAGGAAGTCAGCCGCGTGCTCCCGGCGGCCGTCTCCGCGCGCACGCGCCAGGACGGAGAACTCGGCGAGGCTCTGGGGCCGACCGTCACCAAGGCCATCGAGCGTTCGGTGCGCCGCAACCCGCAGCCCCTCGTGGACGCCATTTTCCCCGTCATGGGGCCGGCCATCCGCAAGGCCATCTCCGCCGCCTTGAGCGGCATGATTCAGTCGCTCAACCAGACGATGGCCCACAGCTTCTCCGCGCGCGGCCTCAAGTGGCGCATAGAGGCTTGGCGCACCGGCAAGCCCTTCGCCGAAGTCGTGCTGCTTCACACGCTGCTCTACAGGGTCGAGCAGGTCTTCCTGATACACAAAGAGACAGGGCTGCTCTTGCAGCATGTGGTCGCGGGCGGCGCGACCGTCCAGGACGTGGACATGGTGTCGGGAATGCTGACGGCCATACAGGACTTCGTCCACGACTCCTTCCAGTCGCCCGAGGGCGAGCAGCTTGAGACGCTCGAAGTCGGCGACCTCGCGGTCTGGGTCGAGCAGGGGCCGCTGGCGCTCCTGGCCGGCGTCATACGCGGCACGGCCCCGCAGGATTTGAGGCTCGTTTTCCAGACGACGTTGGAGCGGATTCACCTGGAGTTCCACGACCGGCTGGTTGATTTCTCAGGCGACGCGTCAGAGTTCGACCCCGCGCGCCCGCTCCTCGAAGACTGCCTGCAATCGCAGGTTGACGAGGAGAAGAAGGCGACGAAACGCATCCCCGTCCCCATCATCGCCGTCGCGAGCCTCGTCGTCATAGCGCTTCTGGTCTGGGCCTTTTTCGCGGTGCGCGGCAGCCGGCGCTGGAACAACTACGTCGAGCGGGTGAAGAACGAGCCGGGCATCGTCGTCACGGAAACTGGCACACGCGGCGGGAAATATTTCATCACCGGCTTGCGCGATCCCCTGGCGCGCGACCCCGCCGATTTTCTGCCCGAGACGAGCGTCGCGCCCGAGACGGTCGCGAGCCGCTGGGAGCCTTTCCAGGCGATGAGCCCGGAGTTCGTCCTCGCCCGCGCCAACAAGTTGATCGCGCCGCCGGAGACCGTGAATCTTAAATTGAACGATGGCGTCCTCGAAGCCGAGGGCTTCGCGACTCTTGAGTGGATCACGGAGACGCGCCGCGCCGCGCGTTTCATTCCGGGCGTCATTCGGCTCAAGGACGACAACCTGCTCGACGTTGACCGCATACTCAAGCCGTCGCTCCTCTTCGTGGTGGACGAGACGACGCTCGCGCCCGGCCAGGAGGAGAAGTTTCAGCAGCTCATGTCCGACATAGAGCGTCTACAATCGCTGGCCCAGGCGCTCGGGAAGAACGCGCGGCTGGAAATCACGGGACACGCCGACGGCAGCGGCAGCGAGGAGCGCAACGAAGAGTTGCGCCGCAGCCGCGCGGAGATGATCGTCGCGGAACTGAACAAGAGACTGCCGCCGCAAAACAATTTGACGATTGTCGCGGCCGGCTCGAAGGAGAAGCTGCGCGACGAGGTCACGGAGTCCGACCGCGCCGCCAACCGCTGTGTGACTTTTAAGATCATCTTGAGTGACGCATCATAGAGAGGCACTTTCGCCATGATGGCTGAGCGCAACATCGTACAGAAGAAGATCTGCATGCTCGGGACTTTCGCCGTCGGGAAGACGAGTCTCGTGCAGCGCTTCGTCCAGAGCATCTACTCGGACAAGTACCACACGACCGTCGGCGTCAAGATTGACAAGAAAGTTCTGGACGTGGGCGGCGGGCGCAAATTGATGATGATGCTCTGGGACATAGAGGGCGCGGAGCAGGCGCACGACCTGCGTAAGTCCTACCTGCGCGGCGCGGCCGGCTACCTGCTCGTGGCCGACGGCACGCGCCGCGACTCGCTCTACACGGCCCTGGAGATTCAGGCGCGCGCCGAAGAGGCGATTGGGCAGGTGGCGCGCGTCTTCCTGATTAACAAGGCGGACCTCGTGGACACCTGGGAGGTAGAGGAGCGCGAGGTCGAGGCGCTCGTGCAAAGAGGGTGGCACGTAATCAAGACCAGCGCCAAGACGGGCGCGGGCGTCGAAGAGGCTTTCGCGGCCCTGGCCCAGAAAATGATGGAGAGTTGATGATGAGCGAGTTGCCCGCGCCCGTGCGCGACTTCATCCTGGAACTGACCGAGGACACGCGCTCGCCCGCGTACATGCTGGTGATGGAAGACAACCGGCTGGCCGCGTGGGGCGGCGACTGGGGCGCGCACGACGTGACGGGCCTCGACGAGAGGATGGATGTTTCGGAGCACATCACCTTCCTCCACGGTCTGCTCCCGCTCGAAACGCCGAACGTCTTTCTGCCGAACGTCCAGACGCACGAGGGTCTTTACGCCGACGTGTATCTCTTCCAACGGAAGGAAGGGACGTGGGTCCTGCTCCTCGACGCGACCGCCGACGCCAGCACGCGCCAACGCATGCAGCAGAAGAGCCACGACCTGCGCCTGCGCGTCGGCGAGCTGGAGCGCGAGGAAGACGCGCTCTACGAGGTCCAGGGCATTCTGGAAGAAAAAGTCAGAGAGCGCACGCATGATTTGGCGGAAACGAATTTGCGGCTGAGGAAAGAGCTGACCGAGCGCCAGCGCATAGAGAAAGAGTTGCGCGAAAGCGAGGCGCGTTTCCGCCGGCTCTTCGAGTCGAACATGATTGGCATCATGTTCTGGGACTTGAAGGGCGCGATCACGGCCGCCAACGATGCCTTCCTGGACACGCTCGGGTACACGCAGGACGACTTGCGGCTCGGCCGTGTGCACTGGGACCACATCACGCGCCCGGAGAGACTCAACCTCGACGAGAAGGCATTCACGGAGATGCGCGAGACCGGGGCCTGCTCGCCCTTCGTGCGCGAGTTCATACGCCAGGACGGCACGCCCGTCACGCTCCTCTTCGGCGCGGCGCTGCTCGAAGGCAGCCAGACCAAAGTCGTCTGCTTCACGCTCGATCTCAACCGCTACAAGTAGCCAAGCGTAAAGAGAAAAGCGGTTCACGCAAAGGCGCAAAGGGAAGACGTAAGGCGCAAAGGGTTGGATGGCATTCGCTCTTTGCGCCTTACGTTTTTACTTTGCGCCTCCAGCGTGAAGCTTTTTTTTTACAGTCAACCACTTCATCACACTCTGCATCAATTGAGTTGTCACCAAACCGGCAACCCAATAGCTCCACCGCCGGGCTGTTAAGGAATCTCCCCAAGAGTCCCTTCTTTCTCTTCATCTCTTTGGAGGCTACCTATGAGACCCAAACTGCTGCTGCTGACCCTGGCACTCGTCTGCTCACTCGACATACAGGCGCAATCATCGCGTGCCGCGCACAGGCGCGCGGCCCCCGCCAGACAAGTGAGCGCCGCCGCACAGACGACGCCCGCGCCGCGTACCTCTTCACTCCCCATCCGCCGCGTCATTCTTTACAGCAACGGCGTCGCCTACATAGAGAGGCGTGGGCTGGTCACGGGCCGCGCCGAGATTGACCTCTCGTTCAAGCAGTCGCAGGTGGACGACGTGCTCAAATCAATGGTCGTCCTGGACCTCGGCGAGGGGCGCATCGGCGCGGTCAGCTACAACTCTTCGGCCCCGCCGTCGGCGCGTATGGCTGACATTCCCTTCTCCATCGAGGCCGAGTCCGGCAACAACGCGCAGGGCGGCCTCGCCGGAGTTTTGAGCCAGTTGCAAGGCGCGCGCGTCGTCGTCTCGACCGCGTCGCGCACCGCGACCGGCTCCATCCTGACGGTCGAGGAGCGCACCACGCAGCCGGACGACAAGAAGCCTCCCGTCAAGACGCACGCGCTCGTCATCGCCTCGGAGGGGGGCGAGTTGGCGAGCTTTGAATTGTCGGAGGTGCGCTCGATCAAACTCGTGGACGAGGGCGCGCGGCGCGACATCACGGAGTTCGCGCACGCTTCCGCCTCGGCGCGCAGGCGCGACGCCAAGACCATCGCCGTCACTTCCGACGGCGTGGGCGCGCGCGAGATGGTCGTCAGCTACACGATTGCCGCGCCCATCTGGAAGACGACTTACCGCGTGGTGATGGACTCCACGGGCCAGCCCTTCTTCCAGGGCTGGGCCATTGTTGACAACGTCAGCGACGAGGACTGGGAGAACATCCAGCTCTCGCTCGTCTCTGGCAAGCCCGTCTCCTTCATCCAGCCGATTCAGGCACCCTACTACCGCTACCGCCCCGTCGTGCCTGTCCCCGACGATTTGAAACTGGACCCGCAGGTCTACGAACCCGAAGGCTTGAACATGGGCGGGGGTGACGCCGCTGGCGGCGGGGGCGGCGTGGTCCAAAGCCTGGCGACCATTGCGCCGGGGACCACAGACTCTACGACGACGATGAGGCAGGTGCAGCAGCTCCCGCTCAACGGCAGAGCCAACAACGTCAGCAACCTCTATCTGACGGACGGCTCGTCAGGCGCGTCCGCCGCGACCACCACGCTGAGCGACGCCATCAGCAGTCAGAAGGTCGGGGTCGAGGCCGCGGCCACGGGCAGCGAGGTCGGCGACCTCTTTGAGTACCGCATAGACCAGCCCGTGACGGTCAGGCGCGACCGCTCGGCGCTGATTCCCATCCTGCAAACGAAGATGGCGGGCGAGCGCGTCTCGATCTTCAACGAGACCGTGCGCGCCGACCGTCCTTTCGGCGGGATGCTTTTGGAGAACACTTCGCCGCTCACGCTCGAAGACGGCTCGATGACCGTCATAGACGGCGACGCTTACGCTGGCGAGGCATTGATGGAGAGACTGAAGCCGGGCGAGAAGCGCCTGATTTCGTTCGCGCTCGATTTGGGGACGCTCGCCAGCGTGCGCGTCAAGGAGGACCGCAATCCGACCTTTCTCATCAAGGTCGTCGGCGGAGTCTTCCAGGCACACTACTACCGCACGACCGAGAAAATCTACCGCCTCACCAACCAGACAGACCGCCCGCGCGTCGTCTACGTCGAGCACCCCTTCAACCAGGGCTGGGAGCTGACCGACAAGACGCGCAAGCCCGACGGCAAGAGCACGCGCTTCTACCGCTTCCGCATCCCCCTCGAACCGCGCCAGACCATCGAGTTCCCTGTCGCCGAGCGCCAGGCCCTGATGGACTCTTATATCCTCACGGACTTCACTCGCGCCGACCTCGAACTCTTCATCACCCGCAACTACGTTGACGCCCAGACCCGCGCCGCCCTCGAACGCCTCATCGAAATCAAGACCCGCATCGCTGCGGTGGACGCCCGCATCACTGCCATCAACGCCGAGGTGGAAGAAATCTCGCAGGACCAGGAACGCCTCCGCGAGAACATCAAGGCGCTGACCGCCACCGCCGAAGCCAAACAACTCATCACCCGCTACGTCGCCAAAGCCGACGAACAGGAGTCGCGCCTCGAACAACTCACCAAAGACCGCAAAGCCGCCCTGGAAGAACGAGCCCGCCTCCAATCCGAACTCGACGCCGCCATCCGCGGCCTCGACATCAACCGCAACCTGACGGAATAAAGCAAGAATCAACCGGGACGACGACGCAGGCGCGGACAGCCACAACAAAAGGCGGCCGAGGCAATCCCCCTCGGCCGCCTTTCACTATCGTATTGAGTTTTGATGTGAATAAGAGTAAAAGTCGCCCGCAGTCGAAAAATATCGCCAGCGGCAGCCTAAGTAGCGTCAGGCATCTGTCTCTATCGAACCTCATAATCTAAAATGATGATGTTATACTTCATTCATGGAATTCGAGTGGGATGAGGAAAAGGCAACGGCCAATCTTGCGAAACACGGAGTCTCTTTTGAAGAGGCTGAAACTGTTTTCGATGACCGCTCTACGTTGATTTCTACGACCCTGACCATTCTTTTGATGAGCATCGTTATATTATCATTGGGGAGTCTCAGATGAGACGCTTGTTAATTGTTTCGTACCTGGAGCGGAATGATGTGGTTCGGCTGATTAGCGCCAGAGAGGTAACCAGAAGTGAGCGAGAAACATATGAAGAAGGTTGAAACAGACATCAATGATGAACTTCGCCCGGAATATGATTTGCGAAGCTTGCGTGTGAGGAAGCTAGGTCGAGGACGGAAAAGTTTTGCGGGTGTAGTTCGCTTAGAGCCTGATGTGGCGGAAGTATTTCCAGATGCAGACGCAGTAAATGAAGCCTTACGTTTTCTGATTAGAATTACCAAAGAGAATCAACCTGTCTCTAACCCTAAAGGCGATGCCTAACAACCCATCTGAGGCGTTCGAGTCAAGCCCGGTGACTTTCTCAAGCCGGATTATTGGCCGCATAGTCGAGTAAGGACGAGCCTTTCTTGCGCAGGCTTTCCATGTACTTCACCTCGTCGTAGGCAGTCCTGGTCTGCCAACAACGGTAGATGATTCTGACCCACTTGAAGGCCAGGGCTCGGACGGCCGCGTGGTGACCCTTCCCCTTCGCACGCTGGCGGTCGTAGTAGGCCCGCGCCCAGAACGAATGCCTGACCGATTCGCCCGCGTACTCGTGGAAGCTCTGTCTGAGGAACTTCGGGCAGAAGTAGCGCCATCTGACCCGGCAACTCTTCCCGCTGCGCTCGATGACGGGCGCGATGCCGGACAGTTGCGCCAACTCCGAGGCCGACCGCCACCTCGCTCTGTCCGTGCCCAGTGCCACCACGAGCCTTGCGGCGTAGTTCTGACCCGCCCCCGGCAGGCTCTGCATGAGCGCGAACTCCTCGTTGACGGCGCACAAGGCCGCGATCTCTGTGTCGAACTCATGAATGGCTGAGAGCGTCGTCTTCATCTGCGCGGCGAGCGCCTTGACCATCAGCGTTGATGAGGCGATGACGGCCCGGTCTGTCACCAGCGGCACGGCCTGCTTGATGGCTTCGACTCTCTTCTCAAGAGTCTCTCTTCTGACTGAGTGGTGTTCACGGAAGAACTTCGAGAGCGTTTCGGGCCTGACCCGCTTGAGTGCCGACAGCTCCGGCCAGCGCAGCAGGAAGTCGCAGACCAATATGGTGCGGATGTCAGGGAACCAGTGGAGAACCTGTGGGAAGTAGCACTTCAAGAGCGCAGTCACCCGGTTGCTGATGCGGGTCCGGTCATCAACCAAGCGGCGGCGGTGCTCGACCAGATAGCGAAGCGTGCGCGTCTGCTCCGAGTCGGGGTGCCAGGCGCGCAGGTGCTCGCGGTGGTGAGCGAGCAGTTCGGCCAGATAAGCGGCGTCCGTCGGGTCGTCCTTGTGGCGCGAAGGCGAGAAGGCTTCGCGATAGCGGGCGAGAGTTGACGGGTTGACCGGGTAGAGGACGAGGAAGTCGTACTTCAAGAGGGCGTAGATGAGCGGGCCGCGCGACTGTTCCAAAGAGACGGCGATCTGCTGCCCGCCGAAGCGCGCCCGCAGCGCACGCGCCCACTCGTCGAGAGAGTGGGGCGAATGGCTGAGGACCGCCGCCTCACGCCGACCCGTCGCCGGATCGATGAGGCAGATGTCGTGCTTGGAATCAGCCCAATCAATGCCAATCAGCGCCGCATATTCACTCATCACCGCTCCTCCGCAAAAAGGGTTGAAGGCTCAAAGAACATGCTGGCTTTAGCTCTGCGAGATAGTTATAGTAGAGCCCGCTTGACGGGACATCATCTGAGTAGTCGTTGTCGAGCTAAAGGCTGGGCGGGCGTGCGAGGCTGGTTGTCAGAGGCGTCGGAAGCGCCTTTCATTCAATAGTCGTCACGCCCGCCGAGCATGTTCTCTCCTCGCTCCAACTCTAATGAATCAGAGTCAAAGAATGAACCTCGTCAACCTATAACTCATTCAACCGGAGCGGAATTAGCAAACCTCTCATCGTCAACTTGCCGCACGATGTAGTTGTTTCCCGCCCGGTTAATTCAGGCGTTAGATGGCTTCTAGATAATGGAAGAGATGATATGAGACGCTACGCCTTTACATTCTTGCTCTTAATATTGGCCGCACTGTCGAGCGCATGCTCGTTTTCAACTGATTACGCCATAATAAATGATTCGGGGCGACCGATTGAAGTCACCTACAGAATTGCGGAGGCGGGCATTGACCCACTGGTTGAAACCAGGAAACCAGCTATCGTAACGGCTTCCCGATTAAGCTCAAGAGAGTGGCAGGAATTATCTCCTACGCAGTATGTCTTTGATGGGGAGAGGCGCACGGTAACTGTGAATTTACCACCAGGTCAGGCATTGCGCATTAACCAGGGTGGTGAGTGGACTGAGTCATATTCAGGCGAGCGTTTCATCATTCAAGAACTTGATATCAAGGGGGCGAATGGTGAGGTCATCCTCAAAGGAGACCGGGTGTATCAGGCTTTCACGGTCGTGCCGAAACGATTCTTCCAATTCGGGCCTCCGACGATGCTGACCTTCACGTACAAATGAAACTGTAGTGAAAGGGTAGAAAAATGGTTGCAGTGTTCCTTAGGAGGGCCGGAAATGATTCCGGCCCTCCTGCTGTGTTGCCCGCTCGTGTTTGGCGTTCAGCCTTTGGTCAGTTCGTCGGCGATTTCTTTGGCGTCGAAGACCTTGCGGAGGACTTCGAGGATGCCGCGCGCATCGACGGAGATGGAGCGGTTGACTGACTCGTCGTAGTAGAAGTTGCCGACGAGCGATTGAATGTTGCCGTCGAAGATGAGGCCGACGAGTTCGCCCTCCTTGTTGATGGTGGGCGAACCACTGTTGCCGCCGATGATGTCGTTGGTCGAGACGAAGTTGTAAGGCGTCTTGAGGTCGAGCTTAGCCTTGCGCTCGGTCCAGCGCGGCGGGAGGTTGTAGGGGAATTTCTGCTGGAACTTCGTCGAGCGGTCGTAGAGGCCGCCGATGGTCGTGAAGGGTTCGAGCTTGTGGCCGTTCTCGGTGTAGCCCTTGACCGCGCCGTAGGAGAGGCGCAGCGTGAAGGTCGCGTCCGGGTAGAGCTTCGTGCCTTCGGTCTCGAACAAGGCGCGCGCGATCTTGCCGTAGCTCGTGCGCTCGACGCCGACCACTTCGCTCTCGTAACGCTTGCGCACCTCGCGCGACTCCTTGTCAATCTCGCGCGCGAGCACGATCATCGGGTCCGTTGAATCCGCAATCGCTTTCGCCCCGCCGGCCGCGAGCTGCTTGCGGTACGCCACGTCCGCGAGCTTCGTTCCGTCAATTAACTCGGCGGCGCGAGCCTCGGGCGTCTTGCCCGCGAGCACACGTTTGACCAGTTCGTTGTCAGCACCCATGACTTCGACCATGAAGGCGAGCGAGTCCGCGAGCTTCAATTTCTCGAAGTCTGTGTGAATCGGCGCGGGCGAGTAGAGCGCCAGCTCCAATGAGGCGCGGCGCGCGTCCGTGTACTCGGGCAGGCGCTCGGCGTTTGGCTTCTCGTTCTCGGCGGCGAGGCGGACGAGAGCGCGGGCGAAGCCGAAGAGAGTCGTGTTGAAGCCAGAGCCCTGGTCCAGAATCCTGCGCTCGCGCGCGTAGGAGGCAAACCCCTTGTGCGCCGTCGCGATGGTCTCCCAGGCGTCGCCGTACTCCTTCTGCCGGCGCTGGTCGCCGGCGATGGCCTTCCGCAGCGCCTCTTCCGACTGGCGCTTCTGCGCGATCAGGTTCTTGTCCTGAAGCCCTGCAAGCTGGCCGCGATAAACCTTCAGGCTGTTCTGCACGCTGTTCAATTCGTTCTGCGCCTGGCGCGTCTGCTCCTCGCCCATCGCCATGTACTTCTGCAAGACGGCCTCGCGCCGCTCCAGCATGCGTATGACGAGCGGGATGCTCACGTCACGCAACTGTTCGAGGTGCGCGACCGTGTTGAGGCGCTGCGTCGAGCCCGGATGGCCGACGACGAACACCAGGTCGTCTTCCTTCGCGCCCTTCTCGGACCACTTCAAATAATTCTCGACGCGCACGGGCTTGTCGTTCTCGTAAGCGCGCACGAGCGCCGCGTCTATGTTGAAGCGCGGGTAGTTGAAGTTGTCTGGGTCGCCGCCGAAGAAGGCCGCCTGGAACTCGGGAACCCAGACGAGCCGCACGTCCGTGTACTTTTTGTAGCGGTACAGGTTGTACTGGCCGCCCTGGTAGAGCGTGACCACGTCGGAGCGCAGGCCGGTCTTCTCAAGCGACTCGGCTTCGAGCTTGCTGATGGCGGCGCGGCGCGCACCGAAGGCGTCGGCCGCCGTCATGTCCGGCTTGACCGCGCCGTTGACGCGCTCCGTCACGTCCTCGATGCTGACGAGCACGTTCAATTCGAGGCTCGGAATCTTCAACTCCTCGGCGCGCGTGCGCGCGACGAAGCCTTCCTTGGCGTAGTCCTTCTGCGCCGTGGAGAGTTCGCCGACGAAGTCTTCGACGATGTGGTAGTTGGTCAGGACCAGGCCGTCGGGCGAGACGAACGAGCCGGAGCCGTTGGGGAAGCGCACGGCCGCCATCTGCACTTTCCTGAGCCACTCGTCCGTGACCTTGAATTTGTACTTGCGTTCGATCTCGGCCTTCGGCACGTTGTTAATGGGCCACATGCCTTCGTCTGCGAAGGCGGCCGGCGGCAGCGTCTGGCCGACGAAGAGCGCGATTACGAGCGCGCACAGAAATTTTCTTAGTCTCATAGAAGTCCTCAAAAAAGGTTTGGTCGTGTGGAGGAGAAATCAGAACACTTGTTTAGAATCCGGGTCATCACAAAGGGATGCCTGAATTGATAACCGCGCGCCGGAGTGAATGTCAAGTCAGTACCGCCTGCCGCAAGCGGGCAATGGAAGGGATGAGGGATGCGGGATGAAGTAAAGCAGGAATGGTTTTTCTTACATTCATCCCTCATCCCTTCCATTGCCCGCTTGCGGCAGGCGGTACTGACCTGTGGTATTAATAGCGAACCGCCCGGAAAATCTCTCGTGACTTTCCGGGCGGTCCTGCCGTTTAGTTGGTCGTCTGGCCGACGATTTTATTTGCCCTGCGCCTTCGCGTTCTGTTCGAGGGCGGCCAGGCGGGCGGCGAAGGCCGCGTTCATGGCGCGCAGCTCGTCAACTTCCGTGCGGAGCTTCTCGACCTCAGCGGTCTTCTTCTCCAGTTCAATGGTCCGCGCGTCGAGTTCCTTAACGGCCGCGATGCTGACGCCCGCGAGGTCCTGCACGCCGATGGAGGTGTTGCCCGTGCCTAAGCGGAACTGCTGGTAGAAGTCCTCGGCCATCGGTCCCATGTGGCGGACGTTGTCGCCTTCGGAGATGTAGTTCCAGGTGCTGACCGGGATGGCGCGCAGGCGCGAGAGCACGTCGCGGCCGTTGACCACGAGGAAGTTCTCCTTCGTCGTGCGGCTCGACGTGCAGTTGAAGACGCCCGAGCCCGCAGGCAGGTTGCAGCCCGTCGTGCCAGCCAGGTTCGTGCGGAAGCGGACGCCGCCCGTGGCGCGAACCGCGAACTCGTTGTTCGCCGTGTTGCGGAACGTGTCGGCGCTCTGCTGGGCCGAGCCGTCCGACCAGATGAACGTGCCTGTGAAGCCGTTGTTCGAGGCGAACTTGCCCATCGCCGTCGTGTGGTCCTGGTCGGCCGTCACGTTGTAGCCGATGGCGACCGCCGCGAGGCCGCGGATGTTGAAGGTGTCTGGGTCGCACTTGCCGTTGATGAGCGGGCCACCCGACTTGGCGTTGTTGCCGAGCGCGACGCCGTAGGTGTCGCACACGCGGTTGCCTGCGCCCGCACTGAACCCGGCCGCGCCCTTCACCTGGTTGCCGCTGCCGAAGACGATGCTGGACGTGCTCTCGGCCGAGTTCGTGTCGCCGAAGGCGAGCGCGTAGAGGCCGATGGCGGTCGAGTTCGAGCCGCCAGCCCACGAGAAGAAGCCGACGTTCGCGTCGTCCCACTCGTTGTCTGCGTAGCCGGAGCGGAACGCGCCCTTGTACGAATCCCAGGAGGTGCGGTAGCCCTTGCCCTGCATGGGCGAGACGCCGATGCCGAGGTTGCCGGTGGCGACGAAGCTGCCGTTCTGGAAGACCTTGAACCAGGCGGGCGTGTGGCCGCCGGGGCCGGAGCAGCAGGTCGAGCCGCCGCGCAGGTTAATCATCGGGGCCGTGCCGTTGGCGTCGCCCACAGACAACTGCTCCGCGCCGGGGACGAACTTGACGAAGTTGGCGTCCGTGTAAGCCTTGTTGGTCGCGTCGGTCGCGCTGACGGGGTTGCCGACGTTCGTGATGGCGACGCCGTTGGACGAGAGGCCGTTGACGAAGGTGTTCTGGCCCGTCCAGGCGTTTTGCGCGTCGAGCTTCGCGACGTTGGGCGCGAGGCGGTTGGCGTTAATCAGGAGGCTCGTGTTCTGGCCGTTGATGGTGTTGACGATGGTGTTGCCTGTCATCTGACCGGCGACCACCGCCGCGCTCGTCATGCTCGTGCCATCCGGGAAGTAAAGGGCTCCGTTCGGCGCGCCGATTTTGATGCTCCCGTTGACCTCGAGCTTCTGCGACGGCGCGTTGGTCCCGACGCCGACGCTGCCGTCCGCCGCCAGGACGAGTTGATTGTTGTTCGTCACGTTGTCGGTCATCAAGCCCGCCGAGAAAATGATCGGGCGAATCAGCCCCGTCCCGACCTTGCCCGTGCCGACGACGAAGTCGTTGCCGCGAGCGCGCATGGTCAGAAACTCGTAGGCCGCGTTGTTGGCGATGAAGTCCGTGTTGAAGATGCTGAACTGTGCGCGGTTGTTGGCCTGACCCGAGCCGCGCGGGACGACCGAGAAGGACGTTGCGACATCCACGCCCGAGGCCGGGTAGAACTGGACCTGCGCGAAGCCTGCGGTGCGGCTCGGGTTCGTGATCGTCGGGTTGACGCCGACGCCGCCCGCCGCTCCCGGCCCAAGCTCAATTGAGCCCATGACCGTCAGCGGGCTGTTCGGCGTCGCCGTCCCGATGCCGATGTTGCCGTTCAGCTCCGTCATGACAGAGTCGCCGGCAACGCCCGTCGGGCCGTTATTCCACTTGACGATTTTGCCCGTCGTGCCCGAGCCGGAGATGTTTTCCGTCGTGCCGCCAACCGCGGCAAGCGCGACACCGCCGTTCGATCCCTTGAGCGCGTTGGCGCTCGTCAGCACCGAGCCGTCGCCGAAGCGTATGCCGTCGCGCGCGGAAATCGTGCCGGCCACGTCGAGCGTCGCCTGCGGGTTGGGTGTGCCAATACCGACGCGGCCGTCCGGCGTGACTCTCATCTGCTCGCGCTCCTTGCCGGCGAAGAAGTCGCCTGTGCGAAGCGTGAGCGCGCCCGAGGTACTGGTCAACTGGCCGGTCTCGCCGTCGTGCGCCGCGACGACCGTCGAGCGCTCCTTGCCCTGGCGCAGGACGGTCAAGGATTCGTTGTTGCCCTCGGCCTCGATCTTCTGCGACTTGCGGCGCGCGTTGAGCGTCTGCGACTGCGCGGCGTTCAGCTCCGCTTTCGTCGCAATGCCGAGCGTCAACTGGCCCGCCTGCACGTTCATCGTGCCGAGCCGCTGGCCGAACTTGTTATTAAAATCTCTGACCGTCACGACCGTCAGGTATGACCCGTCGGCGACGGGCTTGGTGGCGTCCGCCGCCTTCCAGTCAATGACGCTCCCGGCGCGCAGGCCCGAGTCGAAAACCAGTTCGCCCGCCGCGCTGAAAACTTCAAGCCGCACTTGCAGGACCTGGCCCGAGGCCGCGAAGCGAACCGCCGTGCCGTCGGCCGAAGCGGTCACGGCCGGAGCCTGCGTCGTGGCCTGGGCCTCGACGGGCTTTTCATTCTGTGCCAGCGCGGAGCCGGTAAAAAGGATTAGCGATAGGGTGATGATTAAGAGTCTGAATGGTCGGGTTGTCATGGCTTTCATTTCCTTTACTGAACTCCACATCTTCGAGTTAGGCCCGTTTCCCCTCACGGCCCCGGAATTTGTTTGGCTTAGGAGTTTTTTTCTCTCCACACGCTAACGCGGAATTTTTTAGAGGAAAGAATCACCGGGCCAAAAAATAATTTGGGGAGGTAAGAAACCTTTCGGCGGCTGAGGCATCTTTGCCGAAATATTTCCGCCGCGCGCTGGGGACGCGCAAGGATGTTGAGAGGCGCTTCCTCGTCGGAATACTTGCGCGAATTTTCCGCAGGGGTTAAAAATTGGGCGGAGTTCTCCGATGAATAACGAAGCGATTGCCGAGCGGTTTGCACGGCTGGCAAACTTGATGGAGATTCGCGGCGACGATCAGTTCCGCGTCCGCTCTTACCGCAACGCAGCGGAGGTCATAGAGACCTGGCCCACGCCGCTCAAGCAAATCGCGGCCGACGAGGGCGTCAAGGGCTTGCAAACGCTGCCGGGCGTCGGCAAGGCCATCAGCGGCAAGATTGTCGAGCTGCTGGAAAAGGGGACGTTCGATGCCTGGGAGAAGCTGATTCTCGAAACGCCGGAGACCACGCTCGACTTATTGAAAGTGGGCGGCATCGGGTTGAAGACGGCCGCCACGCTTCACCAGCAGTTCAAGATCAGCTCGCTCGACGACCTGAAAAAGTTCGTCGCGGGCGGCGGGCTCACGATGGTTGACGGCGTCGGCGAGCGCAGCGCAGAGAGAATCGCGGAGAGTCTGAGACGTTTGTAGATTGACGGCCGAAAGGAAGGAAACTTTTTGATGAGACGAAAAAGCCTGCTCGCGCTCTTCGTGGTCTTCGGTCTGTGGGGCGCGGCCGCGGCGCAAGGGTTGGGCAATCTGAGAAGCTGGGCGGGCAAGTATCCGACGGAGAAGAAGGGCCGCGTCACGCGCAGCTTCTTCCGCGTACCCGCCGTCCAAAGGCCGCTCGCCGCCACGCTCTCGCGCAAGGATTTCAACCTCCTGACGAACGTTTACAATGTCCAGACTCCCATCAAGGAACTGGGCGACTACCTGGCCGTCAAGGTCTGCATGCCGCACGCGTGCGACACGGACCAGGCGGGCTTCGCCATCAACCTCCGCACCGGCAACGTCTACGTCAGGATGCAGCAAGGAAGCGAGGTTCGCTGGTTCGCCTCCAAAGGAGTCTACACAGACCTGCCCGGCAGCGTTCAGGACTTCTTGAACGACTTCGCCGCGACGTGAAAAGCAATGATGAATGACGAATGATGAATGAAAAGGCTTTTGTCTTTCTATTCATCATTCCGCATTCCGCATTGCTCTTCAGTGTCCTTTCTCCATCGAGAATTTGGTGAACTGAATCGCGCCGGTGTGCTCTTTAGTCTTGAAGAGACGGAGCAAGCCTTCGCGGCGGCGGCGCTCGCGCTCGTCGTCGCCGGCCGCCGCGATGAGGCGGCGCAAGTCCTCCTCGACTTCCGGGCGAGCGTCGTTCTTGAGAATCAGGAGCGTCAGGCCAGTCAGCGGGTAGCGGTCGAAGCTCTCGAAGAGGAAGGAGCGCAGGGCGGGGCTTCGGCGCAGGTGGAACATGATGATGCGGTCAATGCCGTTGACGGGGTACTGCGGGAACGCGGCCGCGTGCATCAGGGCCGAGGCGAAGTTCGTGAGTAAGAGTTCCGCCATCGCGTTGACCTCGTCGCTGCTGACGGGGTCGCCCTCGCGCCACGTTTTGTTGTCGTAAAAGTAAGGGCGCAGGTAAGGCTTCTCGACCAGCACGCGGACGTGGTCGGTCGTCTCCGTGATGGCCCTTTGAATCAGTTGAATCTCGGGCTGCTTGCGCGTGATGTCGAGCTGCGTGATGGCCGTCTCGATCTGCTCCTGCGCGAGCCTGAGCTGCTTACGGAAGACGGAGAAGTTGAGCAGGCCGACCGTGACCAGCAACAACGTTCCGCCGAAACCCAGTAGCGAGATGATTACTTCCGCGCCCATCTAAAATCCTCCTCAAGAAGCGAAATTCTAAAGAAGGTTTTCGATTAGGGCGAGCCGCGACGGCGAAAAGAGAGGAACCGCGAAGACAAACGAAGCGACACGAAAGGAATTGTTCCCTGGTTCGTGTCGCTTCGTGTCGCTTCGCGGTTCCTCTCTTTTCGCGAACTAACAGACGAGTCTCGCGTCAACGCCGGTTCGCGTTGTTGTTGTTCGTGCCGCCGCTCATGGAGGCGTTGCTGTTCATGTTGTGGCCGCCGCCGGTCCCACTGTTGAGAGCGCGCGCCATACGCAGATGCTCCTGAAGCGTGGGCAGCGTGGACGAGGCGAAACTCTTGAGGCCCGCGTCCGCGCCGTGGTCGGCTTCGCGCTGGAAGAGCGCAACGTCCTTGACGTGGTCCTTGAGCATATCTTTCGCGTAGGCCCTGTCGAACGCCGCGCCGGAGAGCCTGGACATCCTGGCGACCACTGCCTGGTGCTTGGCGTCGAGAGCGGTCGGGAGCGTGACGCCTGCGGTCGTCGCCCACTGTTTGAGGTCGTCGTTGGCCTTCGAGTGGTCGTCCACCATCCGCTGCCCGAACTGCTTGACGGCGTCGCTCGCGCCGCGCTCGGTGGCGAGCCGGCCCAACTCGACCTCCGTCATCCCACCCATCGCAGCCTCCATCGCGAATTTCCGGTCAGCGTTGCTGACGCCGGTCGCCGCGCCCGCCTGGCCGCCGCTTTGATTCGAGTTCTGCCCGGCGGGATTAGACCGCGCCACTCCGATCATCACCGCCAACACCAGCAGAATGACTATGACCGCGGCCAGATGCGCGATCTTGATAATTCGTGTGTTCATCCGTTTCCCTCCCCTGTTCTTAGTACCTACCGAGTACATACCGAAGTAAGGTTCCGAAATCCTTGCGCCGTCGTCACGGTTGCTTGACGCGTGAAGACGCGCGCGAGTGATCGCGGTCTGGCGATGCGCCGATGACAGTTGTTAGGGGGAAGCGCGCGGACTGTAGCAGAGGCGGAAGCGTGTGGTCTGTACGTAATTGTACAGAGGCGGGGCGCGCGTCTGGGTTCAAACCGTGAGTGCGCGCGGCCAGAGAAGCGCTGTTGCTTCGGGTGGCGGTTCAGGCGGCAGGCATGATGCGTACGAGCGCCAGGTGTTCTCCGCGCTCGCTCGCCTTCCCGTCGAGCCGCGCGAGCAGGAATTGCACACTGACCTCGCCCACCTCCGAAGGGAAGCTGGCGCTGAACCTGTCCACGGTCTGCCCCTGCTTCATGAAAAGCTGGAAGCGCGCCTCGAAGTCTTTGACCTTCTTGTCCCGCACCACCTCTTTGAAGAACTGGCGGCCCAGCACGTCCTTGGGTTGCACTTCCGAGCGCTGCTCGGAAGCGGGGCTGTAGCGAATCACCTCTCCGGCCTCGTCCAGCTCCAACAGCCCGAAGGGCAGCCTGGTTTGCTCCGTGTGTGTTGAAGTATTCATCTGTCGAATCTCGCTTGAGGATGGCCCGTCAATCGCCGGTAGGTAATCAGCGATGGCAGGGATTAATTAAGCGGCCGTTGTGTCGGTTATAAGCCCAGGAAGTTAAGACCGGCGAGCGCATACTCCGCGTTCACTCTGAAGGATGATCACGCCGGCCACCCTGCTTGTCCTGTGAACTGTGGGATACGATACAAGTTTGACCGCAGACTGTCTGTACGAAAGTGCACCGAGGCGGAAGATAATTTCCGCAGCCGGAAGAGCAAATGAAAAGGCCGCGAGACGCGTTAGTCTCGCGGCCTTTCCGCTCGCGCCCGAGAGGGCGTTTGAGATTTGAGAAACTGCGCGGCTGCGCTGAAGGCTTACCTTCTTCCGCCTTTGCTTCCGCGTGACTTGGCCGCGCTCTTTTTCGACGACCCTTTTTTAGAGACTGCCTTCTTAGCAGCGCCGGCTGCTTTTCGCGCCCCGCTCGTGGCCGCCTTCGTCGCGCGCTTGGCCGCGCCCGCCGCGCGGCTCGTCACCTTGCGCGCGGCCTTGGCCTCTTTCTTGACCAGCTTCTTGTTCTCGCGCGCGGCGCTCGCGGCCACGCGATTGACGGCCCCGCTCGCGCGTTTCGGCGCGCTGCGGCCGCCCCCGCGCGTCATCCCAGCCACGGCCGAACTGACTTCGCCGGCCATCTTGGCCGCCATGTCAATCGCGCCCCCAGCCACGCTCGTCGCCTGGTTGATGACCTCCCCGGTCAACCCCGTCGCCTGGTCAATCGCCTCGCTTGCAACGCGCGTTGCGCTCCCCGCCCGTTTACGTTTCTCAGCCATACGGCTCCCCTTTCCGCTTCTCAAGTTTGGTAAAACTCTTCGCAGTCAGTAAAGCGTTTGGCCGCTACTTTACCACAGATTGGGCGTCAGTGGATTTTCGGATCGGCGAGCCGCATGCGCCGCCAGATGTCGTCCTGGTCTGGGAAGTTTATGTTCGGGTCCAGGTTGAGCCTGACCGATACGTTGACGATCTCGCTCAGCTCGCTGAAGACGTTCGAGCACGGCGGGCAGCAGTCGAGGTGTGAGATGACCTGCGCCTCCAGCGGGTCGTCCAGCAGGTGATCGTGCAAATCGCTCAGTAAGTTTAGGCTTTCGGTACAGTCCATCGGCGTGATTCTCCCGAACCGGAAAATGAGAACTCCCTTTGGTGCTAATTTTTCTCGGCCTGTTGCCTGATGAGGCCCCTTAATTTCAGCCGCGCCTTGTGCAGTTGCGACTTTGATGTCCCCTCCGAGATGCCCAGCATCTCTGCCACCTCGTTGTGCTCGTAGCCTTCGACATCGTGCAGGACGAAGACCGAGCGGTAGCCGAGCGGCAACTTCGCGATGGCGTCTTCGAGCACGATGCGGTCAACGACCGGCATGCGGTTCTGGTTCTCCGTCCCCTTAACAATCTGGTCGGGCGTCTCGTCCCCCTCGGAGGTGAACTCGGGCCTCGACTTGCGACGGCGGAAGTGCATCAGGACTTGATTGACAGTCATCCGGTGGAGCCAGGTGGTGAAGGCCGAGTCGCCGCGGAAGCTGCCGATCTTTTTGAAGAGCTGGATGAAAGTCTCCTGGGCCAAATCCTCCGCCTCTTCCGGGCTCGCCGTCATGCGCAGGGCGAGCGCGTAGACGCGCCGGAAGTGGCGGCGGTAAAGCTCCTCGAACGCGGCGAGGTCGCCGGCCGCGCTCTGCTGTGCCAGTTCGTAATCGCTCGCCTCTGGTTTTTCAATCTCTACCACGCTCACAAATCTTCCGCTCCCCCTCGCGCAGTCTTTATAACATGGACGGCGACGATTGCCATCCGGCGTCCCCCTCTGTCTAGCGCGCGCCCTCTCCTTCGTCCGGCAACTCGCGGACGACGGCGTCGCGTTGGCGCGCGGCCTTGATCATGCCGTCCAGACCTCCGGGCACTGTCTCGACCCTGGCCGAGAGCGCACGCAGCACGCGCTTCGGCATCAGGCGCGGCGCGAGCCCCGCGACCGCCTCGGCCAACTGCACCACGTCGCCGCCGCCGCGCCAGTGCTCGCGCACCACGTCGGCGTTGGTCCGCTCGATGAGCCTCAAGAGCGTCAGCGAGATTAAATACGCGTCGTCAATCTGCCCGACGAACGGAATCAGGTCCGGGATGAAGTCGAGCGGCATCAGCGCGTAGACAATCGCGCCGGCGAACAGCGCCTTCTCCGCGAAGGGGACGCGCCTGTCCGTCATCAGCCGCCCGCAGAGCGCGATCATGTTCGGCAGGAACATCAAGAGATTCTTCATCCGGCTCTTCAGCTCTAGCCGCCCCATCTGCTTCCTTCTCCGTGCCTGTAGATTTTGGATTTCAAGGATAGCCCTTTTGCCGCGCGTAAACAAACCGGGGCGGCCGGGCGTGTGTCCGAGGCCGCGCGCCGTCGCTATTGACCGGCGGGCTGATTCAGAGTAAAAGGAACGCGTCAACGTTTCAGGCTCGTGGTCGGATTTTTCCGGGGAGTTCGCTTATGTGGAAGTGTGCGAATTGCGGCGAAGACGAGAACGAAGACTCCTTCAACTTCTGCTCGACCTGCGGCACGCCCAAGCACGAGAAGGCGTTGGCCCCGCGCGAGGAGATAGACGTGAAGACGGCCTTCACCGCCTTCTCCACTGACGCACCGAAGCAGAACGGCGAGCACCACGCGGGCGAGCATGCGGGCGAGCCGCAAAAATGGCACAGGCCGCACCCCTTGCGCGCCCTCGGGCAGAGATTCAAAGGCGCGCTCTCCAACGGCCACTTGAACCACGTCAAGATCTCCCCGGACGCGCAGGACAAGCTGACGACGCTCGTGCGCGCGGGCGTCTTCAGAAGCAAGGCCGAGGCGGCGGCCTACCTGATCGAGCGCGGCATCAGCGCTGAGACCAAACTCTTCGACATCGTCCACCAGAAACTCACCGAAATCGAGCGCATCGAACTGGAGCTGCGCGACCTCGTCGGCAAGACAATGCGAAACGATGAATGATGAATGATGAATTGAAAGCGATTGCCTTTCATTCATCATTCATCACTCATCATTCATCATTCATCATTATCTTATGAGCATACTCGAACGCCTTCGCCAGCGCGCCGCTTCCGACCTACAACACATCGTTCTGCCCGAAGGCGACGACCCGCGCACGGTCGTCGCGGCCGCCTTGTGCACCGAGCAGAAAATCGCGCGCGTCACGCTGCTCGGCAGCGAGGAGAAGATTCGCGCGGCCGCACAGAGCGCCGGCGCGAACCTCGGCGGCGTCGAAGTGATAGACCACCGCAAGGCCGCCGACTTCGACAAGATGGCCGACTACTTTCACGAGCTGCGCCGCGCCAAAGGCATGATGCCCGACGAGGCGCGCATCGCACTCTCTGACCCTCTCTACTACGGCAACCTGATGGTCAGGTCCGGCCGCGCCGACGGCTCGGTCGCGGGCGCGACCAACACGACCGCGCACACCGTCCGCGCCGCCCTGCACTGCATAGGCGTGCGCCAGGGCTTCAAGCTCGTCTCCAGCTTCTTCGTCATGGCGCTGCGCGATGCGCGGTTCGGACATCAGGGCGCGATGATCTACGCGGACTGCGGCGTCGTCATAGAGCCTTCGGCCGCCGAGCTTGCCGAAATCGCCATCGCTTCGGCCGACTCCTGCCGCACGCTGCTGGACACGACGCCGCGCGTCGCCATGCTCTCGTTCTCGACCAAGGGCAGCGCGAAGCACAAGCTCGTGGACAAGGTCGTGGAGGCGACGAAGACCGTGCGCGCGCGCGTGCCCGAGCTTGAGATAGACGGCGAGTTGCAGGCTGACGCCGCGCTCATCCCGTCGGTCGCGCAGTCCAAAGCCCCAGGCTCGGCGGTCGCAGGCCACGCCAACGTCCTCATCTTCCCAGACCTGCAAGCCGGGAACATCGCCTACAAACTGACCGAACGCCTCGCCGGCGCAACGGCCATTGGCCCAATTCTGCAAGGACTCGACAAACCCGCCAACGACCTCTCGCGCGGATGCAGCGCCGAAGACATCGTTGACGCCGTCGCCATCACCGCCGTCCAGGCCCAAGCGCGAAAAAAACAGTGATAAGTGATAAGTGATGAGTTAGAGCGCGGGTTTTAACTTATCACTTATCACTTATCACTTATCACTGTTTTGGCAGGCAACTCGCGGCACGTTGTTGCGGCATCAAACGTGAGCCACACGTAATAACGCCCCGTTTATTTGGAGGTTCACAGTATGGCTCCGCGCCGTCTCTTTTTGCTCGCCATCACTCTCACGCTCTTGTGCGCGCCGGCCGCCCCGCGCGTTTTGGCACAGTCGGGTCGGACGACTCCGACGCCGACGCCGCAGCCGACGCCGCAGGAGAAGCCGCTGGACGATCAGGAACCCGTCAAAGTCTTCACCGAAGAGGTGCGCCTGCCGCTCGTGGCTTTCGACGACTACGGGTACTTCGACCCGACGCTCGAACTCGGCGACGTGCTCGTCATAGAGGACGGCGTGCAGCAGCAGGTCCGCAGCATACGGCGCACGCCCGCGTCCATTCTTCTCGTCCTGGACGTTGACGCGCAGATCACCGTCGGCAAGCGGACAGAGGCGACGAAGGCCATCGCCAAGCGCCTGCTCTCGCGCGTCCGCGAAGGCGACGAGGTGGCCGTCATGCAGTTCGGCAACGGCGTAGAGGTCTTGCAGGACTGGACCACCGCCGCCGGGCCTGTCCGCCAGGTCGTTCAGACCAAGCTCTCTGGGGGCAAGCGCGGTCGCTTGTCGGAGGCTATAGTCGCGGCGGCGCGCATGTTCAAGGACAAGCCCGCCGGCAACCGCCACGTCGTCCTCATCACCGACGGGATAGAGACGCCGGGCGGCAAGGTCGCTTACACGGACGCCGTCAAGCAGTTGCTCGCCGCGCAGGCCACGGTCCACGTCATCAGCTACACGAGCATCGTCCGCGACGCCATCGCGGGCCGCTACAAGAAAGGCGCGGTCATGGGCGGCGACGGCCAGCAGCGTGACCCTAGAATCGGCGCGCCCGACCCGACCATGTCCGACGGGAGCATTAACCGCACCAGCCCCACCTTCCGCATCATGACGATTGACACGGATCGCGCCATGCGCCGCTGGTACAAAAAGTATTCGGAAGAGACGAAGGCCAACGAGCGCCGCCTGACCTCGCTCGTGGAAGAGACCGGCGGGCAATTGCTGGTGCCGGAGTCGCCCGACGAATTACTGGCACAGGCAGACCTCGTCGCGCGCGACATCGGCGCGCAGTACGTCGTCACCTACACCCCAAAGCGCCCGCTCGCGCAGGCCGCCGCCGGCGAGTACCGCCGCATCGAAGTCGCCCCGCGCCGCACGGGAGTAAGACTGCGTGCGCGGCGCGGGTACATTGCTAAAATGCAAAATTAAAAATTAAAAATGCAAAAAGAGATTCAGACTCGGACGTTTGAATTTGCCATTCGTATAGTTAATCTATGCCGGCATCTGGATGAAATGCCGGGAGTCGGGCGGACACTTGGGAGGCAATTATTGCGTGCGGGAACGTCCATAGGAGCTAACGTAGAAGAGGCGCAGGCCGGTCAAAGTAGGGCTGACTTCGTCAGCAAGATTGCAATCGCACTGAAAGAAGCGCGTGAGACTCATTACTGGCTTCGCATATTAACTGCTTCGAAAATATTCCCGCCGGAGCGATTAGCTGACCTTCAAGCAGAAGTCGAAGAGCTGACGCGGGTGCTGGGCGCAATAATTGTCTCGACTAAAGGCGGCGGATGAGCTGTCGCGCCCACGCTTTCCATTTTTCATTTTTCATTTTTAATTTTGCATTCCGGCCGCGCTCACGTCGTATTCGGTTGCGCTGGGAATGAGTTGCCTGAGCGTGAGCTTCTCCTGTTTCTTCATGATGGAGAGGCAGCGCAGTTCTTCCCAGTCTTCGGGCGCGACGCGATGAAAAGCTTCGACGACCTGCGGGTCGAACTGGCGGCCGGCCCACTTGTCTAGCTCGGCGGCGGCCGCTTCGTAAGAGCGCGCGCGACGATAGACGCGATCCGAGGTCATGGCGTCGAAGGCATCGGCGACGGCGAAGATGCGCGCGTTCAAATCAATCTCACACTCTTTCAATCCGAGCGGGTAGCCCGAGCCGTCCCACTTCTCGTGGTGCTGTGCGACGACGCGCGCCGCGCCTTCGAGAAACTCTATGTCGCGCAGGATGCTCTGCCCGTGGCTGGGGTGCTCGCGCATCTTCTCCCACTCTGCCTCGTCCAGCTTCGCGGGCTTTCTCAAGATCGCGTCCGGCACGCCGATCTTTCCTATGTCGTGCAGGAGCGAGCCGAACTCAAGGGCCGTCATCTGTGTCTTGCTCAGATTGAGTTCGCGACCGAGGCGCAGGCTGAAGGTGACGACGCGCTCCGAATGGCCGTGCGTCTCGGCGTCCCTGGTTTCGAGCGCGGCCGTCAGCGCCTTGAGCGTCGAGCGGTAGGCGTCTTCGAGCGAACTCAAAGCCCGGTCCAGTTCCGCCGTGCGCTGCTCGACCAACTCTTCAAGGTGATTCTCGTAGCGGCGCTTGGCCGCGCGCAATTCGTAATGTTCGAGCGCGCGGCGCACAGCGGCCTCGACCTGCCTGAGGTCGAAGGGCTTCATGATGTAGTCGAACGCGCCGAGGCGTAGCGCCTCGATGGCGCTCTCTATCGTCTGCATCCCGCTAATCATGACGACGACCGTCTCGGGCCAAAGCTCCATGACGCGCGGGATCATTTCCAACCCGCTCATCCGGCCCATCGTGATGTCGCTGATGATGAGGTCGCTGCCGTGCGCGCCCAGGTGTTCGAGCGCCTCCTCGGCCGAAGAGGCGCTGGCACAGTCGTAGTCGCCGCCGAGCAGATCGCACAGGACTTCCCTAATCTGCGGCTCGTCGTCAACCACGAGCACGCGCGCGCGGCCGCTCGTTTCTTCAAGCATAAGTTTCGTCCACCCGTGTCGTGAAGTCTCAGAGAGGCCCCTGGCAAACTTCGGGCTTCTTCTCACACGCTAAAAGTAATTTCTGGTAATGGGGGCCGGGCGCTCCTTGGATGAGAGCGTGCCCACCGGAAGGCGCAAACATTCTACAATCATCGCGCGCGGGCTGGCAATCAACATTTTGTGACGCCCTAGCCCGCGCCCTCTGAAGACGAGACGCGGCCGCTCCCGGCAAATGTTGACCCGCCGTGCCGTCTCGCGTATTGTCTTGGCCCAGATTTACTAACAGTCCCAGAATCCCCGACTTGATCCTTCGGCCCGCCGATGCGGCCCCGCGCCGCGCCCCCGCTCGGGCGGACTATTTCTCTTAACCTGTGATGTGAGGAGCACACCCGAATGACTACTGCCAAACGCCTGGTCTCGATTCTCGCCGTCATCATCCTCGCCCTCGTCGCCAGCGCCCGCGCGCAGACGAATCCCGTCGAGGTCGCCGTCGAGGGTGAGCGCGCACTCTTCAACGCACAAGGCGAAGTCCGGCTCATGCAGGTCGAAATCTACGCGCCCTCAGGTGAGCTGCTTTTCGCGGGCGGCGCGGCCGGGGGTCAGGCAATCGCGTGGGGGCTGCGTGACCAATCGGGGAGGCCGGTCGCGGACGGAACTTATCTCGCGGCCGTCACCGTCGTTGACGCCGCTGGCAAGGTGACGAAGCGCGTCGAGCAGGTGGTCGTCGGTAACGCTGCGATGCCGGCGGGCGCGAACGCCCCCAACCCGACGCCCAACGCCCCGTCCGCGCTCACGGGCGAAGGCACGGCCGGCAAGCTCGCGAAGTTCACGGCCCAATATCAGCTCGCCAACTCCGTCATCGCGGAGAGCGCGGGCAAAGTGGGCGTGGGCACGACCGCCGCGCCGACCGCGACCTTAACCGTCAACGGCGCTCAGCCCGCCGCGCAGCCCGGCGACGGGACCGACGCGACTCCGCTCGTGGACACGACCGGCGGCAAAGGCGGCAACACGACGACGGCCGGGCAGGTCGCGGGCAAAGGGGCGAGCATCTTGCTGCGCGGTGGCAACGGTGGCAACGCCGTCAACTCAAGCACGAACGGCAGCGGCGGCTCTATCACTTTGCAGGGCGGCTCTCCCGGCACGGGCGGGACGGGAGGTTCCACTGGCAAAGTGCTGCTCGCGCCCACGGCAGGCAACGTCGGCATCGGCACTGATTTTCCGACCTCGAAGTTGACGGTCAGAGGCACGGGCTCACCTAACCTCGTCTCAGTCGTCAACACCTCCAATACGCTGGGCACAGTTGCCATCTTCGGCCAGAGCAGCCACGGCCACGGCATCTATGGCATCGGCGGCAGCGGCAGCTTCGCCGGCGTGTACGGCGAGCCCGGAACCATTGGCTACGGCGTGTGGGGCAAAGCCAACGGCATCAGCATCGGCGTGGTCGGCGAAAGCACGAGCGGCTATGGCGTGTATGGTAAGACCGACCTCTCCTCGGGCGTCTATGGTGAAAGCACAGATGAGTCAGGAGTGGAAGGCAAAAGCACCAATGGCACGGGCGTGGTCGGCCGAGGCAAGCTGGACGGCGTGTGGGGCTTCAGCAGCACGGGCAACGGCGTGCACGGCAAAACCACCAGCGGATACGCAGGCTTCTTTGAAGGCTCGATCAAGACGACCGGCACGATAGAGATTGGCGGGACCATTTACTTCGGCACGGACACGCGCCAGATGCTGCACCTCTACAGCACGACCTACGGCATCGGCGTGCAAAACTCGACCGAATATTTTCGCAGCAACAGCGGCTTCGCCTGGTACAAAGGTGGCTCGCACAACGACACGGCGAACAACCCCGGCACGGGGGGAACGCGGCTGATGAAGCTGGACTCGGCCGGCAACCTCACCGCGACGAGTTTCAACCCGACGAGCGACCGCAACGCCAAATCAAACTTCGCGGCCGTCAACCCGCGCGAGGTTTTGAACAAACTCAACGCGCTCCCGATAGAGACCTGGAGCTACAAGGCGGACGGCGAGCCTGTCCGGCACATTGGCCCGGTCGCGCAGGACTTCAAGGCCGCCTTCGACCTCGGCGCGGACGACCTGCACATCTCGACCGTGGATGCAGACGGCGTGACGATGGCCGCCATCCAGGGGCTCTACCGGATGATGATGGAGAAGGAGCAGCAGAACGCGGAGAAGGACAGGCAGATAGACGAACTCGCGCATAAGCTGGAAGAGATGCAGACTCAACTGGCCGAGATCAGGCGCGACTCGCGGCGTCAGCGCGCGACGAGGAGAAGAAGGTAAGAGAAAGAAGCAAGGAACCACGAAGCACCACGAAGCCGCACGAAACATAAACTCTTTCGTGCGGCTTCGTCTTGCTTCCTGGTTCTTTCCGCCCTAGTTCGTGCCCGTGAAGTTCGTTGCCGTTCCCGCAGGCTGGTTGGCGCTGAGATTAGTAAAGCTCTTGCTCGTCGGCGTGAAGATGTAGCCTGTCTTGCGCGGCGTGACGACGTAGCTCCTCCCCGCTGGCAGGCCCGTGAAGCTGTAGCCTCCCGTGCTCGGCGTGTTGATGGTGCGAGCGGTGAAGCCAGCGGTCGGGCTGGTGATGGTGACGGCAACCGTGCTGATGCCGGTCGTCGTGCCCGCGATAGTTATCTTCCCCGTAATCGAATAGGTCTTGAGCGTCGCCGCGAACTGCTGGCTCTGGTTCGCCACCATGTTCGTGTAGCTCTTGTAAGCCGGCGAGAAGGTGTTGAGCGTGCTCGCCGGCCTGACCGTGTAGTTGCCGCCGGCGGGCAGGTTCACGAAGCTGTAGTTGCCGTTGGCGTCCGTCGTCGTGCTGATGGTGCGCGAGCCCGTCAGGCCGACCGTGATGCCCGCGACTCCGGTCGTCGTCCCCGCCCTGACGACGCGCCCGCTGATGGTGTTGGTCTGCGCGCGCGCGACGAAGTTGATGCCCGTCAGGCTCTGCGTCAGGTTCGTGTAAGCGCTGCTCGTGTTCGCGAAGACGTAGCCCAGCTTCCAGGGCGTGACGGTGTAGCTCCCGCCCGGAACGAGGCCCGTGAACGTGAACTCGCCGAGGCTGTTGGTCGTCACGCTCGCGACCTTCGAGCCCGTCAGCTTCATCGTCACGCCGGCCAGGTTCGACGTGCCGAGCGTGACCTTGCCCTTGATGGAGAGAGTCGTCGGCGACGCGCTGGCCGACTGCGTGACGGTGTGCTTCTCGCCGTTGACGCTGATGACGGCCGTGCGGGTCGCGCCCGCGTTGGCGTCCACGTTGTAGACGATGGTCTGACTCCCCGTCCCGCTCGTGCTGCCCGCCGCGAGCGTGAGCCACGGCTGGCTGCTCGTCGCGGTCCAGGCGCACCCGGCGGTCAGCGCGAAGTTGTACTGCCCGGCGGTCGCCGCGACCGTCCTGGTGGTCGGCGAGGCGGAGATTGAGCAGGACGAAAGGCACGAGGGGAAGGCTGTGACGTGGTCCGTAATCTGGCCGACGGAGAAGGGGCAGAAGGTGAAGCCCGTGCCGACGAACGAGCCCATGATGGTGTTGCTGCACCCGGTCTGCCCGTCGGAATGGTCCGCGCCGAAGTTGTGGCCGATCTCGTGCGCCGTCACGATGTACTTGCCAGGAAGTGACGTGAGCCGCTGCGAGAAACCGTAAGCGAAGCTCTGGTTCTGACAGGTGACGCCGATCCAGGCCAGGCCGACCGTGCTGCCGACGACATCCTTACCCGTCCACAGGTGCGTCAGGTCGCGCTGCACGCTCGTCTTGTTCGCGTTCCACCACTCGCCCAACTCGTTAATCAACCCTTTCGGGTCGAGCGCGGACCCAGGGGCCAGCCCGCACATGGCGGCCGTGTAACAGCCGCCCGGCTCGTTCGTCGTGTATGGGTCGGTTGAGGCGTTGGTCCAGGCGTTTTGATGAACAATCGTGAACGACAGTCCGAGCTGCGTCTGGTAGACGCCTTCGACCTGATTCATGATGGCTAGGATTTCCGCGTTCGCGGCCGCCGCGCCGCCGAGCGCCGTGACGAACTCCGCGTCCGCGTCCGTCGCCAGTTGCACGTCGCGGACGGTGGTCGCGGGCAGCACGCTCAGATTCGCGGTCTCTAGTTTCTCGACTTTCGACGAGAGCGAGTCCACCTGATGCCTCAGCTCGCGGTCGAGTGTGCCGCCGACGCCGGCCGCGTCCGCGTTCACGTCCGAAGATTTATAAAAGACGAACTCCGACTCACTGGCCTCCGCCATGTACTTGCTCTTCGGCTCCATGAAGTAGCGCTCGCCGGGCGTGATGATGACGCCTTCGAGCGTGTCGTCGTCAACGGTGAAGCGCGCCTGCGCGCCCTTCATCCCGCGCACGGTCCCCTTGTAGGTCCGCACGGCTCCACTCATCCAGACGGGGCGCTCGACGCCGTCGGCTCCGATCTCGACGGCCGTGTAGTTGTCCGCGCGCATGTCGTGCGGCTCAAGCTCAAGCTCGTAAGTCCCGGCGGAAGTCTGGAACGATAACTCGCCGGTGACGCGCACGCGCTGGGCCGCCTCGGCCCTGTTGAGGTTCACGCGCTCGTAGCGCCGGACGAGGCGGTCCAGGTCCACGTCCTGCGTGAGTTCCGGCCTGTTGAGGCGCGCGCCCTGGCGCTGCGCGTTGACGAAGAGGTGCGGGAGGGCGACCGTATAGAGGGCCGCGAGGAGGACAAAGGCCACTAGTCTTTTCATATCTGCGAAGTTCCTAATTGAGGCTGACTGCTCGCCACAGCGGCGCGCGGACACAGCTCCGCCCGTCAGCGGCGATGAGATTTCCGCACGGAAGTGAGGTTAAGTTTTCAGCGGAGCATACCGGCGGCGTTTGCTCGGTACGTCTTCTGCAAGGAGGGGGCAAAACGGCAACGCGCGTGCGACACGCGCCACTAGCGTCAGACTCTAATCTGAGCCTGAAGGTTGCCTCAATTCCAATATGCCTGAACGGCCGACTCTGCGTCAATAATTAGTTTGGCGTGACTTTTCTACGCCGAAATCATTGACCGCCCGGCCCTGATTCACCTATCTTCTGGGACTACAGAACAGTCCCACGGCCCACTTCCCCAGACGGGACATTTGCGGCGCACCTCGCGCGCGTCCCCCGGAGTTTCAACATTTCTACGTTGTCACCACCCGACCGACAGCGTTCTCTCTTTTCTCTGGCCTGAATTGAAAAGGAGCCCACCGACATGACGACACTCAAACGCTCGATCCTGATCTTCTGCTTTGTTCTCTCTTCCGTCCTCTTGTGCCGCGCGCAGGACGAGCAGCAGTCGTCGCCCGCGCCGGATGCGCCGACGACCACCGGCACAGGCACGGCCGGCAAGCTCGCGAAGTTCACGGCCGCCACTGTCCTGGGCGATTCCATCATGACTGAGAACAACGGGAAGATTGGGATTAACGTCGCGCCGCCGACCGCCACGCTCCACGTCAACGGGCTACAGCCCGCGCCTGTGGCGACCAACGGAACGACCCCTGCGATGCTCTTGCAAACCTCGGGCGGCAAGGGAGGCAACACGACCGGCGCGGGCAAGACCGCTGGCAAGGGCGCGAGCATCCTGCTCGCCGCTGGCGATGGCGGCGAGCCGACGAGCTTTGGGACGAATGGCAACGGCGGCGACATCACCTTGCGGCCGGGGGCGAGGGGCGCGGGCCCGGACCAGGCGTTAAGTCCCCCTTTGGACGGCAACGTGCTGGTCGCGCCGACTCACGGCCTGGTGGGCATCGGGACGAACAGCCCGGATGCGAAACTGGACATCGTCGCCAACGCATCTATCCTCAACGTAACCGGAGCCACACGAGTGATCAGTGCGGTCCTTCAGGTAACGAATACCAGTGGGAGCAGCCCCAGCCCTGCCGTGGCGGCTGTCAACGATGCCGGGATCGCGGTTCGAGGCTCCAGTCAAAGCTCTGACGGTGTCAACGGAGCCAGCCAGACCGGCACAGGCGTATCTGGAACCAGCGCCGACGGCGTCGGCGTCCGTGGCGAGAACACGAAAAGCAACTACGGCGTGTTCGGCAAGAGCTTTCTGGGCGCGGGAGTCTACGGCGAGGGGACCAATGGCACAGGCGTGAGCGGCAAAAGCACGGGCAATCTAGGCACGGGCGTGTTCGGCCAGGGCGTCACAGGTGTGGCGGGCACGAGCGCGGCCAACAGCCTCGCGACGGCCGGCGTGTACGGCGAGAACACGGGTGGCGGCTACGGCGTCCAGGGCATCAGCACGAGCGGCGTCGGCGTCCGCGGCGAAGGCACGACAGGCGTGCAGGGCATCAGCTCCGGCACAGGCACAGCCGTCTACGGCCAGAACCCCGGCAGCGGCTACGCCGGTCAGTTCTTAGGCAAGACCAAGTTCACGGCCAACATGGAAATCAGCGGCAGCGAGTTCTTCGGCAACGTGACGCGCCAGATGCTCAACCTCTACAATCTGGACTACGGCATCGGCGTCCAGAACAACACGCTCTACTTCCGCTCGGCCATCGGCTACAACTGGTACAAGGGCGGCGTCCACAACAACACGCAGAACAGCCCCGGCACTGGCGGCATCAGCCTGATGCGTCTCGACCTGAATGGCAACCTCGTCGTCAAAGGCTCCGTGACGGCAACCAACTTCGCCAACTCCAGCGACCGCGCCGTGAAGTCTAACTTCGCGAATGTGGACCCGCGCGCGGTCCTGGACACATTGGCTCGGCTACCCGTCCAGACGTGGAGCTACAAAGCGGAAGACACGTCGGTTCGCCACATGGGTCCGATGGCGCAGGACTTCAAGGCAGCTTTCAATCTCGGCACGGATGACAAGACGATCTCGACCGTTGACTCGGCGGGCGTCACGATGGCCGCCGTCCAGGGTCTCTACCAGATGATGCTGGAGAAGGAGCAGCGCAACGAAGAACTCGCAGGCGAAGTCCGCGAGCTACGCGCGCAGGTGACACGCCTCGAACGCGCCGTCAAAGGAGAGCAGCGCCGCCCCGCGAGGAGGAACCGCGCGAGATGACGCCGGGCGCGGTTCAGGGTCTATTCATCTTCACTGAAAAGCCTGGGACCACGAAGACACAGGAAATGGCACGAAAAGGATTGCTCTTATTTCGTGTCGTTTCGCGTGTCTTCGTGGTTCCTGTTTGTTGAGCATCAATAGACCCTGGGGCGCGGTTGACGCTCTTACACTCAACTCGTATTATTGCCTCATCTTTGATAGTTGATGGTTAAGCCAGAGTGGCGGAATGGCAGACGCGGCGGACTCAAAATCCGTTGCCCGCAAGGGCGTGTGGGTTCAAGTCCCTCCTCTGGTACTCAACTTCTCTTATTCTTTCCTGCGATAGCTCCAGCCCTTTCGGAGGCATCAAATCTTTTAATTCGGGGCTCAGTTTTTTTTATTTCCTCTCTGCTCGACTCCCGTGCTAATTTGTCTCGTTTTGTTTGTGGACCAGAGATAGTCTAACTTCATTCATTTAGGATTCGGAGAACGCATTCGTGCTGAGAAGGCTTGTGGCAGTGCTCGCGGTAGTGACTTTGGCCCCGATTGTCATCGCGCAGTCGGAGAATAAGACGGCCCAAATCTGCGCCGGATCGAACGTCCCTTACGGCTACGTCATCATCGGGCGGGTCACGACCGAGCAGTGCCGCAAGTTCGTGGACCTCCCCGAGCGGGACAACACGCTCGTCATCAAGCGCCCGGCGGCCCGCGAGGTCATCTGCGAAGACTCCCCCTATCCAGGCAACTACGCCGTCACGGGCCGCGCCAGAAGCGTCGCCTGCCCCAACAACGCCAACGAGAATTACAACAACGCCGTGGTCATAGAGCGTTTCAACTAGAAGGCCGCAAGCTTGAAGCCGCGCGTCTCCCGGCGCGGGCGCTGGCCGGTGCGTCTCCGGCATGCGATTTAGACCTTGAAGAATCGGCCCGGCGCTCCTACAATACCCTCCCCGTAGGCAAAATTTTCCGCCCGGCATGATCCTTTAACCTCGCGACTCACGCGTTACCCAATGAAGGCGCTCCTAACAAGGCATTCCTTGCGCGCACCAATCAAACGGGACGCAATTTCCAGAAGGAGGATTACCCCCATGTTCTCGCCAACCAAACTTCGCAACGCGTTCATTCTCTCAATCGTTTTAGCGGCCGGCCTCTCTTCCGTGGCTCACGCGCAGAAGACGAAGGGCACGCCGCAGCCCACGGGCAAGCCCGTCGCCTGGCGCGACCCCGGCGACATCTCAACCCTCAACCTGCTGCACGGCCCCGGCTCACCCGACATGGCCCCGCAGGCCCCGTTCACCTTCATCTCTGAAAGCAAGCTCGGCGCTTCCCCGAAGTTCAAGGTCAAGGACGCACGCGGCGTCACATGGTCCGTCAAGATGGGCCCCGAGGCGAAGGCCGAAACCGTCGCCACGCGCCTCGTCTGGGCGATGGGCTACTTCGCCGACGAGGCTTACCACTACGATCAGATCGAAGTCCAGAACCTCCCGCGCCTCGCGCGCGGCGGCGAGTTCCAGTCGGGCAAGATCGTGCGCGATGTGCGCCTGGAGCCGAGGCGGCCCGAGGTCAAACGCGGCGCGATCTGGGACTGGCTGAAAAATCCATTCGTCGGCCAGCGCGAATTCGACGGCCTCAAGGTGCTGATGGTGCTCGTCGCCAACTACGACACGCGCCTCGACAACAACCAGATTTACACGGTCAAGAACCCTGAGACCGGCGAACTCGAAGCGCGCTACGTCGTGACGGACATCGGCGCGACGCTCGGCAAAGTCGGCGGCATGGGCGGCGGCCGCGCGAAGAACTCGTTGCCCGACTTCCAATCCAGCAAGTTCGTCGTGAGTGTGAATAACGGCCTCGTGACCTTCGACTACAACACGAAGCCGAAGGGCGCGGGCGGCGCGTTCGCCTCACTCTTCGGCGGCGGCTACGCCAAGCGGCAAGCCAACAAGGAGAAGGCCATGAAGACCATCTCCGTGGACAACGCCCGCTGGATCGGCGAGCGGCTCGCCATGCTCTCGGATGAGCAGTTGCGCGACGCCTTCCGCGCGGCGCATTATGACAACGCGACGATGGAAGGATACGTCGCGGCATTGCGCGGCCGGATCAACGAGCTGACGCGCCTGCCGGCGGTCTCGCCGGTCGCCACTGGACAGAACCGTTAAAGGAAGTAAGTAATGAAGCAGAAAAGCTCGGTGCGTTTTGATAAGCGCCTGCTTTCGCTCGCCCTGGCCGCCGCGCTCGCACTCGCGGGCGCGGCGGCTTCGGTCGCAAGCGACGGCAAGAAGATTGCCAACACCCCTGTCGAGAACTTCGGCAAGGTGGACGACCACTACTACCGTGGCGGGCAGCCCGACGCCGAGGGCTTCGCGCGGCTCAAGCGGCTGGGCATCAAGACCGTGATTGACCTGCGCAAGGACAGCGTCGCGGCCGAGCCCGAGCAGGTGCGCTCACTCGGGATGCAGTATTTCAACATCCCGATGAGGGCCAGCCGCCCGGCCACGCCCGAGCAGGTGGACCAATTCCTCAAACTGGTCAACGACCCCAGGAACTGGCCCGTTTACGTGCACTGCAAGGGCGGCCGCCATCGTACGGGCGCGCTGACAGCCGCCTACCGCATCACGCACGACGGCTGGACGGCCGACCAGGCTTGGGAAGAGATGAAGAAGTACGATTTCAACGACAGCTTCTTCGGCGGCCCCCCCGCCCAGAAAAATTTCGTCTACGCCTTCTACGAACAGCACGGCAAAAAATAATGATGAATGCGGAACTTTGCGGGATGAATTAAAAGGCAGTCGTCTTTAATTCATCCCGCAAAGTTCCGCATTCATCATTGTCTTTTCAGACCGCGACGGGCGCGGAGATGTGCGGGTGCGATTGGTAATCGAGTAGCTCGAAGTCCTCGAACTTGTAGTCGAAGATCGAATCGGGTTTGCGCTTGATGACGAGTCGCGGCGGGGGGTAAGGCTCACGGCTGAGTTGGAGGCGGACCTGCTCGATGTGGTTCGAGTAGATGTGGCAGTCGCCGCCCGTCCAGATGAACTCGCCCACTTCGAGTTCGCACTGTTGCGCGATCATCGCCGTCAGCAGCGAGTAGCTCGTGATGTTGTAAGGCACGCCGAGGAAACTGTCCGCGGAGCGTTGATACAACTGGCAGGACAAGCGGCCGCGCGCCACGTAGAACTGGAAGAGCAGGTGGCACGGGGCCAGGGCCATTTGTTCCAACTCGCCGACGTTCCAGGCCGAGACGATGAGGCGGCGCGAGTCCGGGTTGGTTTTAATCTGCTCGATGACGTTGCTCAACTGGTCTATCACGCGCCCGTTCGCCGTCTCCCAGCGTCGCCACTGCTTGCCGTAAATTGGCCCAAGCTCGCCCTCGTCGTCGCTCCACTCGTCCCAGATGCTGACGCCGTTCTTCTTCAAATACTCCGTGTTCGTCTCGCCGCGTATGAACCAGAGCAGCTCGTGTATGATTGAGCGCAGGTGCAGCTTCTTGGTAGTGACGACGGGGAAACCCGCCGCGAGGTCGAAGCGCATCTGGTAGCCGAAGACGCTGAGTGTCCCCGTCCCCGTGCGATCCGTCTTCTCGACGCCGTGCTGTAAGATGTGCTTGAGGTAGTCCAGGTACTGTCTCATTCTTCGCTTCCCCGCCGTGCCTGAGTGGAAAAAGAGCCGCCGCGATGTTATATAGAACTTACGCTCGAAAAGAAAGTTTCGTTAACGAGGTGGGACCGTTTCTGAGATGAGCTGGCCCGTAGGGACACAGGTGGATCAACAAGCCCCGGACTTCACGTTGAAGGACGAGCATGGGCGTGACTGGCGTCTTTCGGAGAAGCGCGGCCAGGTGGTCGTGATGCTCTTTTACCCCGGCGACGAGACGCCCGTCTGCACCAGGCAGATGTGCTCGGTGCGCGACCGCTGGGCCGATTACATGGCGACCGGCGCGGAAGTTGTGGGCGTCTCGACCGACACCATCGAATCGCACCGCAAGTTCAGCGAGCACCACTCGCTCCCCTTCCGCCTGCTCGCGGACCCCGAGAGCAAGGTGACGAACCTCTACGGCGTGCGCTCGTGGATACCGGGGCGCTCGGCCCGCGCCGTCATCGTGATCGACGCCGACGGTGTCGTGCGTCACCGGCAGGTGCAGCCGCTCTCGCTCTTCCGCCCGAAGGACGAGCAGGTGATTGAGGCCATACGCACGGCGCAGTCGGACCAGGCGGCGCGTGGCTCGGGCGCGGCACTCTAGTTTTCAGTAGGGAGGAAATTTTTATGTCAGACAAAATCAGGTGCGCGCGCTGCGGAGAGAAGCGGCCCGCGCTCGGCTACGCGCCCGTCCCGACGGAGTTGGGCCAGAAAATCGGCGCGGAAATCTGCCAGCCGTGCTGGGCCGAGTGGCTCCAGAAGCAGTCGCAGATCATCAACCACTACGGCCTGGACCTCTCCAACCCGGACACGCACGGCTTTCTCTTCGACAACATGAAAGCCTTCTTCTACGGCTCCAGCGACCTCGCCCAGATAGACACCTCCAAAGAAGGCAGCATCAAGTGGTAAAGAGGAATTAAAAATTAAAAATTAAAAATGCAAAATTGGAAGACCGGGAGCCGCGCTCTTAGTCTTCCATTTTGCATTTTTAATTTTTAATTTTTAATTCTTAATTACGCCGTGCGTGCGCCGTTTTTGACGCGGCGGGTTTTTCGCGCGAGGCGCTTCCGCTTGGTCTTCTTCTTGGTCCAGGTCGTGGACGTGCCCGCGCCGTTGCCCGCGCCGTTGATCGCCACCTTGGTGGTCGGGGGAGCGCCGGCCCCGTTGGCGAAGACCGCGCCGGAGGCTGCGAGCGTCAGGGAGAGTGACAAGGCGACCGTTTTGGCTGCCTTCAGGAATGTGGATTTCATCGAAAAGCTCCTTCGGTGATGATTAATCTGTTTTCAGCTTGCGTCAAACTTTTGGTGGCGACGGGCGAAGGGGAAGACTAAAGCGCCTCGTCAATCTCGCGCGCGGCGCGGTGGCCGGATTGAAAGGCCCCCTGCATCCAGCCGGGCCAGGCGGACGCGTGCTCGCCCGCGAAATGTATCCGCCCCTCTGGCCGCGCGATGTGTGGCAGAAGCTCTGTCATCTGTCCCGGCTTGAACCAACTGTACGCGCCGCGCGCCCACTCGTCTTTATCCCAGCAGACGGACGCCCCGCCCTCAAAATTTTTGCGAATCGCCGGGTAAACCTTCTCCACCTGAGAGAGCGTGAACTGGATGCGCTCCGCTTCCTTCATCGCCGTCACGCGCCGCGCCTGCGCGCCCGCCGTGTAAGTCTCTATGACGCCGCGCGCGCCCGCCTGGTTGAGCGTCGAGTTGATAATCGCCATCACGGGCAGGTCCGTGTAGGCCGAGACGCCCAATCCCTCGCTGGTCCAGAATTCGCGCCGCGACTGTAGGTAGACGCGCGCGGCCGAAGTGTAAGGCAACTCATGAATCGCCCGCCGCTTCCCCTCCGAGAATTGCGGCGAGACAGCGATTCTTTCCAGGACCGAGAACGGGAGCGCGCAGACCACGTAATCGGCCACAACTCTTTCGGGCGTCCCGGCGCGCAGGTAGATGACGCGAGCTTCCCTCTCGTCCTGCTCGACGCTCGTGACTTCGGAGCCGTAAAGAATTTTCGCCGCGAGGCGCGCGGCCAGTGCTTTCGGGAGTAAATCCGTCCCGCCGTTGATCGTGAACAGGCGGCCGGAGTTGAGATTGAGCGCCGCCTCCCTGAGCACCATCAGTGCCGAGACGTGGTCCACGCCGTCGCCGGTCAAGTCCGCGTCGTTCAATCTCAAGAGCCGCACGGCGTCCGTGGACGCGCCGCGACTTCTGAGAAACTCCGCGTAAGTCATCCGGTCATACTTCTTCAGCGCCTCGGGCGGCCAGCCGGGCGACGACGCCTCGCGAAACTCTTTGAGGGCCGAGATGACGTACTTCTCAGTCATCCCGTCCAGGCCGAGCCTCTTCTCTTCGGGCGAGAGTTCGAGCGGCCAATCGCCGCCGCGCATCCCGGCGGGGTTGATGCGGCGACCCTCCAGATAATAGACGGGCACGCGGCGCTCGTCCGCGACGGCCGTGAATTGAAGCCCTAAGAGCCTGACGTAGCGCATCACCAGGTCGTGCGACTCCGGGATGAACATCGCGCCCGCCTCTGCGTGCAGCCCGTCGGCGAAAGGCTCGCGCAGGGTGTGAACGCGCCCGCCCGCCCGCGTCCGCGCTTCCAGGATAGTTACGTCGTGTCCCGCGCGCGTGAGTTGATAGGCCGAGGACAGCCCCGCCAGCCCGGCCCCGAGAACGATGACGCGCTTACGGCGGCGCGCACTTTTCTGGGCCAGAACGTTGACAGACCTTTCGAGCCGCAATGCCGCGAGCGCGCTCGCGGCATTGCGGCCCAGCCTTAAAAATTCCCTGCGCTTCATGAAGTAACGGCGGAGGACGTGAACGTCTGCGAGCGCGTCTCGCGCGGGACGCGCGCTCGTGCCTGGCCGCGCCAGTTAAGGCTCGCGTTTCCGCCTTTTAATCTTAAGAATAATGCTTGCGCGCCCGGCGCGTTCCGATGTATCATCCGCCATCCTAAGGGATTGCACAGTCCGGTTCAACGCCTTTCACATCTTTCCTGAAGGGCGCGCGATTTCAAGGCCGTTTCTTTATCATCTAAATCCCGGACCTGGCGCTTATTGCCATTATGGACTCAGGGCAAACCGTCGTCGCCCGCTGCTGGCCGGACGGGCACGAGGCTTCAGGAATTTTGTACGGCTCAATCAACAGGAGAACAATTCGATGAAGATGAAACTGGCGGCGTTCCTTGCGGCGACCATGCTCGCGCTCGCGGGCTGCGGTGGGGCCAGCAACACCGGCACGACCAACAACAGTAACTCGATGAACGCGGGCAACAGGACGGGCAACGCTACCTCCTCCACGACCGCGACGCCTGACCCGAACATGGTCAAGGCCAACGCCAACGCGTCCGACGAGACGGGCGGCACGAAGGAAGGCTGCAAGTGTTCGGCGGCCGGGATGAAGTGCTCGACCGAGCCCGGCGAGAAGGGCTGCTGCGGCGCGAAAGACGGCGCTTGCTCGACGATGGTCGAAGGCAAGTCCTCCTGCTGCTCCGGTAAGGGCGGCGAAGGCGGCGCGTGCTGCTCTGCGGCCGGCAAGATGGCCGCCGGCGAAGGCACGTGCAACCCTGAGGCGAAACCCGCCGCGACGGCCACCAAGAAGTCCTAAGCCGCTTCGCTTCGCGGACAACCTTTGGATTTAAGTGAAGACGGGCGACTCCAGCGCGCGCTGGAGTCGCCCGTCTTTCTTGCGCCCCGCCGAACTCCTGATTTAAGATAGCCGCGCTTTAGTTCCCCTTACAAAGAATTCGCGCCGCACGGCTGTTGTGTGCCACGCCCGCCGCCGTGCGCCGCGCCTCGTTCGTGAGGCAGCCGGGCTCAGTTCTCAAAACACAACGTAACCGCATAGAGGAGAGATTAAAATGATGAAGAGATTAACGACCCTGTTGGCCGCCCTGGCGCTCGCCGTGTTAGGCGCGGCCTGCGGCGGCAGCGACAACACCACCACAACTAACCGTACGACCAACACGACAACGAGCACGTCGAACGGCAATACCACGACCACCACCACGAACACCACCGTCACAGCCAACCGCGGCGAGTACAACGCCAACATCAGCCAGGGAGATTACGAGAAAGATAAAGAGACTTTCGCCCAGAAGGCCAAGGACGCGGGCGACAAGGTCGGCTCCGCCGCGTCGGACGGATGGCTCTGGGTGAAGACGCGCGGCGCGCTCATGGCCGCCGATGACCTCGAAGAGTCTGGCATCAACGTTGACGTGAACAACGGCGTCATCACGCTGCGCGGGAGCGTCCCGAACAAGGACCAGGTCAAGAAGGCGGACGCCGCGGCCAAAGGCGTCAGCGGGAGCAAGGGCGTCCAGAACCAGCTCAAGGTCGGGGCCGGCGACGCCAACGCTAACAAGACCGCCACGTCGAACAAGAAGTAACAAAGCGCCTGTAGAAACCTGGACCATATCTCAGCGCCTCTTTGCGTCTCCAGCGTGAAACTTAATCTCACGCTGGAGGCGCAAAGAGGCTGGATGACTGGTTCGGTCTCTTGAGTTCGGCTGAAACTCTTATGCGCAAACGCCACGCGCGAGCCGCCTGCGCGCTCGTCGTCCTCTTCGCCCTCGTCACGAGTCCCGCGCCCTCGCGCCCCAGGGCGTCAACGCGCGCCGTCACGACTTACGCCATCACCAACGCGCGCATCTTCACGGTCTCAGGCCCTGTCATAGAGCGCGGCACGGTCGTCATCCGCGACGGGCTGATCGCGGCGGTC
>JADMIO011260273.1_pt1 | contig 65787 bp, 58 predicted proteins | sample 8958161 | NCBI WGS metagenome assembly JADMIO01 (sample SAMN16585339, study PRJNA669376) | soil metagenome | isolation source: Crop rotation soil | place: USA: Cullars Rotation, Alabama | collected 2011
GCGACTTCAAGTCACGTGAATTCCAAGCTTCGGATCCCACTGTGCTGGAAAGGGGGCCGGTTTCGAAGGCGACGCGCCTGACCGCCGCCTCAGGCACGAGCAACCGCGCCGCGCGCTGCCAGAACATGCGGGCCTGGAAAGTGTCGCCGTCGCGGCGAACAGTCACGGCTTCGGTCATATGGGTGCCTTACGCCGGCCCGTCACGGAAGGGCGGCGTCGGCACCATCTCGCGTGCGACCTCGAGCGCGCGCCGGGGCGCGACGGCGTGCTCGGGGTAGGCATCGAGCACGATCGCGGGCAGCAGCCGCTGGGTGAGATCGGAGAAGGTGAAACCGGCTTCGTTCCGGGCGCGTGAGCCGGTGAGCGAGACCATCGTCTCGACCTCGGCAGTGCTGAACCCGAGCGGTTTCAGCCGCGGCGCCAGAATCTCTCGGCGACGGGCCTCATCGGGCCGGTCGAAGGAGAGGAGATCGGCAGCGCGTCGCCGAACCGCGGGATCGAGCGCGCTGAGCCGATTCGTGCACATGATGACCGCAGCCGGAAGCTGCTCGTTCGCGAGCCGGTCTATGCCACGGATAAACGCGTTGACGCCGCTGCGATCCTCATGGTGCATCTGCGCGGCTTCGCGCGATTGGGCAAGCGCGTCGGCCTCGTCGACGAGCAGGATGATCGCGCCGCGGGAGCGGCCGCTCGCCTTGAGCTTGGCGGCCTCGGTCGCCGCGTAATCGAACGCGGCGGTGAGCAGCGTCGTCATCTGGCCGACCATGCCCTGGCCGCGGCTGGCGAGGCTCAAGGGGAGAAGCGTGATGTCGATATCTTCCGCGCGCGCCACCATGTCGCCGATCGTCTCAGCAAGCTCGGTCTTGCCCGAACCGACGTCCCCGGCGAGGATGACGAGCGGCGGGCGCCTGGTAACCGTGTCGAGCAGCAGCTGCGCGTCCGGGTGGTGCGTCCTCGCCCATTTCTCCAGGCCCGCCCGGTTGACGAGCAGGCCGAGGATCTTGGAAAGCCGGAGCTTATTATCGTCGATGCCGACAAGGCGGTCGAGGCGCTGCCTGGCAGCGGGATCGGGATAACTAACGCGACGTTCGAACAATGCCGCGACATCGATCTGTTCAGACATCAGGTGAAGCTCCTTACCGACGCACGGCCGAGCGACTTGCCGCCCGCCGAATAGGTCCGATCCTGCTCAATATAGCCGTTGATGCTGGGTTCGGACGCGCCACCCCGCGTGACCGGGAGCGACTTCTTGAATGCCTCGCGCTGGTCGCTGGTGAGATCGTCCCAGGATGCCGAGTAGGTCAGGTAGCTATAGAAGCTGGCCCCGCTGATGTCGGCCCACGGCCTGATCTTGCCGGGATCATCGTCGACGCCTGATCCGCCCATGAGGTCTCGGGCGGTGTAGCGCAAGGTCGGCTCGATCCACTGACCATCGCGCTTGTAGCCATAGCTGACAGTGCCGAGATAGCCGGCCTTGAGAAGCTGGACGACCTCTTCCTCATAGCTGGAGATGTCGGCATCGCTGGGCTTGCCGTAATGGCGCTGCATGCGCTTCAGGTCGGCGGCGACCTTAGCCGCCATGTGCCGCGCGTGGGTGATGGTGAAGCTGGTCGACGCCGAGAGCGTGTAACTCGAAGCCATGATTGTTACCCCTGGAAGGCGGGACCGAAGACCTTCTGCCAGTAGCGGACGGTCTCCTGTTTGGTGGGCGCGTAGAGCGCGGAGTCGATGGCATCGCCCGCCTCGAGCGCGGCATCGACGATGAGGTCGGCGTTGGCGCCCGTGTAGAGGCGGCTCACATTATTGACCTCGTTGACCGGGTCGATGATCTGGACGGGCTCGGTGAAGCTGCCGACCCGCGAGGCGGCATAGCAGTCAGTGAAGACGATCTTCTCGCGCATCCGCGTCCGCGCCACATAGGTGAAGAAGTGCTGCAGGGCGTCGGGATAGTCCGAGAAATCGAGGCCGTCGTCGCACAGCTTGGCGAGGATCAGCTCGACCATGAAGGACTTGAAGCGGAAATCGGAATTCTCCGCCTTCATCCGCCGCGCCCAATATTTGACGAGCCGCACGACCTGCGCGAAATGCTTCTCCTGCGCCTGCTTGCGCTTCTTGCAGAAGTCCAGGTGAAGCGGGATGCTCGTCTTCAGGAACGAGCCGTCTTCCTGACTGACAAGATTGCCGTACCATTGCGGATCGCCGTCATAAAGGATCGGCACCACGTCGACGTCGAGCCCCGATCCCTTGAACGAGACGGTGACGCTGTAGGTCTGCGGCTTGACCTGATCGGCGGAGAAGTTCGGATAGGCCTTGCGCAGGCGCTCGGCGATATAGTCGAGCAGCGCCGAGATTTCATGCGGGGCGTTCGCCCCGCTGACGTAGCAGGCGACATCGATATCGTTGAGCGTCTTGAGCGCCGTGCCCTTGGCGAGGCTGCCGGACAGCTGCATGCGCTTCAGCGTGAAATCGGGATGCTCGTCAAGGTAGCGCTCAAGCCGCTCTCGCAGGCCCCGCGCCTGCGCGCGATAGGTGTCGGCCCAGTCCTTGGGCAGATTGACCTTGTCCTGCGCGAACGCCGCGATCTCGCGATGATCGACATGCTGACGTGACACAGATGCCTCCCTGGCATGATGGATTTCTACTCAACGATTCATCATATAGTAGCTATTTTATGGCTATTCAAGGGGTGCAAAAAGGGCCAATATCTGTTGACAGAATCGTGGAAAAACCCATATAAGCAACGGGCGTCGGGGCATGGAGGCGGATGTGAAGAAGACGATGACTCTCAATCTCACCGACGCGGAGATGCGGGTTCTCGATGATCTCTCCGTGCGCAAGGATCTGTCGAAGACCGCGGTGCTGCGGCAGGCGCTGCGGCTCTATCAGGCGATCGAGGTCCGCGTGGAGAAGGGCGACAAGCTCGTCTTCGAGAATGAGACGACCCGCGAGAAGGCTGAGCTGATGTTGCTCTGATGGTCGACATTTCGACCATCTTCCTCGTTGCGGGCGACACGCGCGAGCCCGTCGAAGCCGAGTTGCGCGATGCGATCGAGGAGCAGCAGCTCGTCGACTGGCAGACGCAGTGGCAGCCGGCGCTGATCGAGATATTGCGCGAGCTCGCCCGGCGCGGTGTGCCGATGGCCGAGTGGCCGCAGAGCTGGCACTGGGACTGGCGGCAGAAGCGCGCCGGCGTTGCCGGGCTGCTCGCCTATCCGGGGTTCAGCATTGTCGCCCAGGGCATGACCCAGGGCTTGGCGCAGGTCGATCTGACCCGTTCGGCGCGTGCCGACGACCACGCGGGCAAGTCGCTTGCCTATGTCGACTATCTCGAGGTCGCGCCGTGGAACCGCTCGGACCTCGGCAATGTTCCGCGGCTCAAGGGCGTCGGCACGGCGCTGCTTACCGCCGCCGTCACGCTGTCGTTCGACGAGGATTTCAAGGGCCGTCTCGGCCTGCATTCGCTGCCGCAGGCGGATGATTTCTACCGGCGTTCGGGCCTTATCGATCTGGGCCCCGACGCTGCATACCAGGGATTGCGTTATTTCGAGATGACCGAAGATCGGGCTCGCGCGTTCCTCGAGGAGGAGTGAAGGCTATGCGAATTGAGCGAAGCAAGGAGTGGTGGGTCAAGCGCGCCATTGCCGAAGGTGACGATACGATCGGTGCCGGCCTGCTTGCGCGCGATCCTGCGCCCGAGAGCGAGGCCGCCGAACAGATCGCGCCGCGCGAGGAAAGCCGCATCGCGTTCGGACGGTTCATCAACCTGATGCGCCGACGGCAGGGTATGAGCATCGAAAAACTGGCCGATGCCGCCAGAGTGGATGCGAGTGAGCTTCTCGTGATCGAAGAAGATGTGCATTATGTGCCGGGGCCACGCACCGTCTACCAGCTCGCGCGCATGTTCGATGTGCCTCAGGCACGTCTTATGCAGCTCGCCGGATTGACGGCAGCGAACGATGCCGGCCTGCGCGAGGAGGCGGTCCGCTTTGCGGCCCGGTCCGAGGCGGTGCATAAGTTGACCCCGGAAGAGAGCGCCGCCTTGAGCGCGTTCGTCGCGGTGTTGGGTCAGCAGGAGCCAAAACGATCTCAGTAAAGAATATCGCGCTCGATCAACGCACCGTCCAGGACATCGACGAGCAGGTTACCAAGATCATGCGTGGTCTCGGCAACCCGACGCCGCCCCTCGACCTGCGTGTCGTTCGCGAGCTCCTGCGCCTCGACCGCGCCTATTACAGCACGACTGATGACGGTGTCCTTCGCGAGACCTTCTCTCGGCTAAAGGTGGCGGGCATTCAGGTGCTCAAACGTCCGACGCTGCTGGCCGATGCCGTCCGCACCCTAAGCCTTAAGGCGCTCTACCTGCCTGATCAGAAACGGATCCTCCTCGATAAGGACCTTCCTCAACTCAAGCACCGTTGGAACGAGGCCCACGAAATCGGCCATGACATCATCCCATGGCATGAGGGGATGATGCTCGGAGATACCTTGGAGACCCTCACGCCGGGCTGCCACGAGATCATGGAGGCCGAGGCCAATTATGCCGCTGGCCAGATATTGTTCCTTGGTGGCCGCTTCGTCGAGCAGGCAGCGTCCGAGGCGCCCTCGCTCGACCTCGTCCGCAGACTTGGCGGGGTCTATGGCAACACTATCACTTCGACACTGTGGCGCCTGACAGAGCAGGCCAGCGTCGGACGTCCGATCATCGCCATGGTTTCGGGGCATCCCCATCGCTCGCGCCGCAAAGCCGATTTCGATCCTGCCACCCCTTGCCGCTACTTCATTCAAAGCCCAGAGTTTCGGGAGCGGTTCGGTGCCATCACCGAGCAGCAGCTCTTCAGCGTCGTGGCCGGCTATTGTGGCAGCCAATCGGGCGGCCTGCTGGGTCAAGAGGAAGTAGCGCTCCTAGATCGCAACGGCGAACGGCACATCTTCGCATTCGAAACATTCTTTAACCGATATGAAGCGCTTACTCTCGGCGTCTGGTTGCGAGCTCAATCTCGAGCCATTTGACGATCCGCGCGGCAACCAGCAATTGCTGCTGTCCCCAGATCGGTACGTGACGGCCTCAGACAGGCTCTGACGAATGACAGCTTGATCCCCGAATTTAGCGGCCAAGCCCGCGCAGACTGATTCTCGTGCGGGCGGAGGCCCGCATGACCCCGACCAAATTACTCATCGGACAGATCATTGTCGTGTTCGCCATCGTGCTGGCGGGCGTGTGGTTCGCAACCCAATGGGCCGCCGCAGAGCTTGCCTACCAGCCCGAGCTTGGTCTGCCTTGGTTCATCGCGTTCGGGCGTCCGATCTATGCCCCTTGGGCGCTGTTCGGTTGGTGGTTTTCGTTCGAGGCCTACGCACCGACGATCTTTGAAGAAGGGGGCGCGATCGCGGCCGCGAGCGGCCTGGTCGGGTGCGCCGCGGCGATCTTCGGATCGTTATGGCGCGCCCGGCAACGGCGGAACGTCACCACCTATGGATCTGCCCGCTGGGCAACCGCCAAGGACATCCGCACAGCCGGTCTCCTGAAGGATGGCGGTGTTTTCCTCGGACGGACCGGCCCGCGCTATCTTCGTCACGACGGTCCCGAACACATCATGGCGTTCGCGCCGACGCGGAGCGGCAAGGGTGTCGGCCTGGTCGTTCCCACGTTGCTTGGCTGGTCAGGATCGGCGGTCATCCACGACATCAAGGGCGAGAACTGGCAGCTAACTGCGGGCTGGCGCCAGCGTTTTTCGCATTGCCTGCTCTTCAATCCGACCGACGCTCGCTCGGCGCGCTACAACCCATTGCTCGAGGTTCGCCGCGGCACCGACGAGGTGCGCGACGTCCAGAATATCGCCGACATCCTGGTCGATCCGGAAGGCGCGCTCGAACGCCGCAATCACTGGGAGAAGACCAGCCACTCGCTGCTCGTCGGCGCAATCCTCCACATCCTCTATGCCGAGGAGGACAAGACGCTCGCCCGTGTGGCTTCCTTCCTGTCTGATCCGCAACGCCCGTTCACCGCCACGCTGCGGCGGATGATGACCACCAACCATCTCGGCACGACCGACGCCCCGATCGTCCATCCGGTGGTCGCCTCGGCCGCGCGCGAGGTCCTCAACAAGTCCGAGAACGAGCGTTCCGGCGTGCTGTCGACGGCGATGTCGTTCCTCGGTCTCTACCGCGACCCCACGGTCGCAACCGTGACATCGCGCTGCGACTGGCGGATCGCCGATCTCGTCGATGGCCAGTCGCCGGTCTCGCTCTACCTGGTCGTGCCGCCGTCGGACATCAGCCGCACCAAGCCGCTGGTCCGACTCGTGCTCAATCAGATCGGGCGCCGCCTGACGGAACATCTGCACGCCGAGCACGGCACCAACGCGGCCGCTCGGCACAAGCTGCTGATGATGCTCGACGAGTTTCCGGCGCTCGGCCGCCTCGATTTCTTCGAGACGAGCCTCGCCTTTCTCGCCGGCTACGGCGTGCGGGCCTTCCTGATCGCCCAGAGCCTCAACCAGATCGAGAAGGCCTATGGAGAGCACAATGCCATCCTGGACAATTGCCATGTCCGCGTCGCCTTCGCGACCAACGACGAGCGAACCGCGAAGCGCATTTCCGATGCGCTGGGCACGGCGACCGAGCAGCGTGCGATGCGCAACTATGCCGGACATCGCCTCGCGCCCTGGCTCGCGCATGTCATGGTCAGCCGGCAGGAGACCGCCCGCGCCCTTCTGACTCCGGGCGAGGTGATGCAACTGCCCGCGACCGATGAACTGGTCCTCGTTGCCGGCACACCGCCGATCCGGGCGACGAAGCTGCGCTATTTCGAGGACGGGGCGTTCAAGGCGCGCGTATTGCCTCCACCGGCTCTCGCTACCGGCGACTATGTCGATCGACCGGCATCGCGGCCGGATGACTGGGCCGGCATCGTCCGTGGGATTGATGCGCGTCTCGGCGCCGCGAGCGATGAGGATGGGAACGATAACGGCGGTGGGCTCGAACAAGCCCGTCATCCCGGGCAGGAACTTGATCGTCCGTCGGCGCCCGATCCGACAACTGCCGACCCGCTCGGTCTTGGCGCGGATGACGATGATGTCGCAGCCGACCAGCGCGCCATGGATCAGGCGCGCGCACTGGGCACGGCACGCACCGTCTACGCGATCGACGCCGCTGATCATCGGCCCGGCGACCTGCAGCTGGACCTGTGATGATGGTCGAGAAAGTCCGTCACCAGCTGTTCCTCCCCAAGCCGGTTAGCGACCGGCTTGAAGCCCTGGCCGCGAAGCCGGGCGCATCCAAGTCGGCGATCCTGACAGACGCCGTCACCGCCTGGCTGAACAGGCGCGGCGCGTCGGAGCTCGAAGACAGGTTCGCCCTCCGGCTCGATCGCATGACGGCCGCGATGGGCAGGCTTGAGCGCGACGGTCATATCCAGATCGAGACGCTAGCGCTGTTTGTCCGGTACGAGCTGGCGATCCAAGCGCCGCTCGCCGAGAACGATCATGCGGGCCGCGCTCTCGCCGCCAAGCGGTTCGAGGCGTTTATTGCGCAGGTCGGGAGGCAAGTCGCTGCCGGACGGCGGACAATCGCCGACGGGTTCGCCGGCGCCGTGGAGTCCGGCCAGTGACCGCCGGCATTTCCGCGGAACGCCGCCGTGCGATGCTGCGCACGGCGATGGGGCCGGCGATCGCCGAAGCGCTTGCCGATCCTCGCGTCATCGAGATCATGGTCAACCCCGACGGGGCGCTGCGGCTCGATCGGCTCGGCGAAGGCCGCACCGATACCACTGTCCGCATGGATGGCGCGCAGGTCGAGCGGATCATCCGCCTCGTCGCATCGCATGCGCGCGCCGAGGTGCATGGTGACGCGCCGATCGTATCGGCCGAGCTGCCACCGCACATAGAGGGTCGCGCCGGCGAACGGTTCGAAGGCGTGTTGCCGCCCGTGTCGACCGCGCCGTGCTTCTCGATCCGCAAGCCCGCGGAGCGGCTCTACAGCCTCGACGACTATGTCGCCGACGGCATCATGGCGCAGGCGGCCGCCGATCGTCTCAAGGCCTGCGTCACCCAGCGCTACAACATCCTGGTCGCCGGCGGCACGAGCTCGGGCAAGACCACGCTCGCCAACGCCCTGCTCGCTGAGATGGCATGGGTCGACGAGCGCGTCATCCTGATCGAGGACACGCGCGAGCTGCAGAGTCCGGCTGCCGACACGGTCGCGCTGCGCACGCGGCCCGGCATCGTTACGATGGCCGACCTCGTTCGCTCGACGCTGCGGCTGCGTCCCGACCGCATCATCGTCGGCGAGGTGCGCGGCCCCGAGGCGCTCGACATGCTCAAGGCGTGGAATACCGGGCACCCGGGCGGCATCGCCACCGTTCACGCCAATAGCGCGATGTCTGCGCTCTATCGCATTGAAGGCCTGGTCCAGGAAGCGGTGGTCACCGTGCCGCGCCGGCTGATCGCCGAGGCAATCGACATCGTCGTCTTCATCACCGGTCGCGGCCTCCAGCGCCGGATCACCAGCATCGCGCGCGTCGCCGGGCTCGACCCGGACACGGGAAGCTACGCGCTCGCCGACCTCCTCTTGCCTCTCAACCCCCAAGGAGAATGACCGTGCAACTAGCCAAGATACCGTCCCGCAGCTCGACCTTCCTCATCGGCGCCGCAATCGGCCTGACCCTCGCCGTCACCAATGCCGCGCAGGCGGCAGGGTCGGGAATGCCCTGGGAACAGCCGCTCCAGCAGGTGCTGGAGTCGGTGCAAGGGCCGGTCGCCAAGATCGTCGCCGTCATCGTCATCATCGTCACCGGCCTGACGCTGGCATTTGGCGAGAGCAGCGGTGGATTCCGGCGCCTCATTCAGATCGTGTTCGGGCTGTCGATCGCGTTTGCAGCGTCGAGCTTCTTCCTCAGCTTCTTCAGCTTCGGCGGCGGAGCGCTGATCGCGTGATCGGCACCGGTCAGCATCTGGAAGGCTACGAGGCTCCCATCCACGGGAGTCTCGGGTCGCCGATCCTGCTCGGCGGCGCACCGCGTGGCCTCGCGATCGTCAACGGCACGATCGCCGCAGCGATCGGGCTCGGGCTCCAGCAGTGGGTCGCCGGCCTGGTGCTCTGGGCTGTCGGGCACAGCATCGCCGTGTTCGCCGCGCGCCGCGACCCGGACTTCGCGCCCGTCCTCATCCGTCATCTTCGCCAGAGAGGCTATCTCGCGTGCTGAAGGATCCATCATGTTGAACTTGGCCGAATATCGCCACCGGTCGGACCGGCTGGCGGACCATCTTCCCTGGGCGGCACTGATCGCGCCCGGCGTCATCCTCAACAAGGATGGCAGCTTCCAGCGCACGTTCCGGTTTCGCGGACCCGATCTTGAATCCGCGACCGAAGCCGAGCTGATCTCCGCCTGCGCCCGGGCCAACAACGTGCTCAAGCGGTTCGGCACCGGCTGGGCCTTGTTCTTCGAAGCGGAGCGGCGAGAAGCGTCCGCCTATCCCGACAGCGCCTTTCCCGACCCGGCATCATGGCTGGTCGATCAGGAGCGGCGCGCCAACTTCCTTGCCGAGGGCGAGCATTACGAGAGCCGATACTATCTGACCCTGACCTGGCTCCCGACCCCGGACAGCGCCGAGGCAGCGGGGAGATCGCTGGTCGAACGCCCCGCTGCAGACAAAGGTCGTGACTGGCATGGCGCGCTCGCCAGCTTCATTGCCGAGTGCGATCGCGCGCTCGATCTCTTTGGCAGCTTCATGCCCGAGGTGCGAGCGCTCGACGACGCAGAGACCTTGACGTTCCTGCACGGCACCGTTTCGTGCCGCCAGCATCGTGTCGCCGTCCCGGAGACGCCGATCTATCTCGACGCGCTGCTGACCGACACCCCGCTGACGGGCGGTCTCGAGCCGCGGCTTGGCGACACGCATATCCGCACGCTGACCGTTCTCGGATTTCCGAGCATGAGCCGGCCGGGAATCCTCGACGCGCTCAACCATCAGGACTTCGCCTATCGCTGGGTCACGCGCTTCATCGCGCTCGACAAGAGCGATGCGACCAAGGCGCTGACCCGGCTGCGCCGCCAATGGTTCAACAAGCGCAAGTCGATCACCGCGCTGCTGCGCGAGATCATGTACAATAGCCCCGCGCAGCTGCTCGATACCGACGCCGACAACAAAGTGATCGACGCCGACATGACGCTTCAGGTGCTGGGCGGCGACCATGTCGCGTTCGGCTACCTGACCACGACGATCACCGTGACCGACGCCGATCGCGCCCGCGTCGAGGACAAGGTCCGGCAGGTCGAGCGGATCGTCAACGGGCTGGGATTCACGACCATCCGCGAGGGCGTCAACGCGGTGGAAGCGTGGCTGTCGTCGCTGCCCGGCCAGACCTACGCCAATGTGCGGCAGCCGCTCGTCCACACGCTGAACCTCGCGCACCTGATGCCGCTGTCATCGGTCTGGGCCGGGCCTGCGCGCAACGCCCATCTCGACGGGCCGCCGCTGCTGCACGCCAGCACGGCGGGCTCGACGCCGTTCCGCCTGTCGACCCATGTCGGCGATGTCGGCCACATGCTGGTGGTCGGTCCAACCGGCGCCGGCAAGTCCGTGCTGCTCGCCCTGATCGCGCTTCAGTTCCGGCGCTACGCGGGCTCCCAGGTCTACATCTTCGACAAGGGATTCTCCGCACGTGCCGCCGTGCTGGCGATGGGCGGCGCGCACCACGCGCTCGGCCTTGGCGCCGATGCAGGCGAGACGCTGGCGTTCCAGCCGTTGCGCCGGATCGAAGATGCCACCGAGCGCAGCTGGGCGGCGGAGTGGATCGCGGCCCTGCTCGCGCATGAGAAGGTCCTCGTCACGCCCGAGGTCAAGGACTCGGTCTGGTCGGCGCTCGGCAGCCTCGCGTCTGCGCCGCCCGAGGAGCGGACACTGACCGGCCTCACATTGCTGCTCCAATCGAACGCGCTCCGCACTGCGCTCGGCGCCTACACGCTCGACGGTCCCTATGGGCGCCTGCTCGACGCGGCCGAGCAGCATTTCGCCTTCGCCGATGTCCAGTGCTTCGAGACCGAGGCATTGATGGGCCAGACCGGGGTGGTCGCCCCTGTCCTGACCTATCTCTTCCACCGGCTGGAGGAGCGGTTCGACGGGCGGCCGACGCTCCTGATTCTCGACGAGGCCTGGATCTTTCTCGATCATCCGCTGTTCGCCGCTCGCATCCGCGAATGGCTGAAGGTGCTCCGCAAGAAGAACGTCGCGGTTCTGTTCGCGACCCAGAGCCTTGCCGACATCGCGTCGAGCAGCATCGCGCCGGCCATCATCGAGAGCTGCCCGCAGCGGATTCTGCTGCCCAACGACCGGGCGATCGAACCGCAGAGCCGCGAAGCCTATGAGCGGTTCGGGCTGAACGACCGCCAGATCGAGCTGGTCAGCCGCGCGACGCCCAAGCGGCAATATTACCTCCAATCGGCGCGCGGCAACCGGCTGTTCGAACTCGGCCTCGGACCGGTCGCACTTGCGCTGTGCGGCGCCTCAGATCCGGCCACCCAGGCGCGGATCGACGCGATGATCGCCGAGGCCGGCCAAGCGGATTTCGCCGCACGCTTCCTCTCGTCCGCAGGCCTCGATTGGGCGGCCGACCTTCTTCCCGATTTCCCCGCCCCCCAAGCAAAGGAGTAATGCAATGCGTTTCCTCACCCGCAAGCATCTGATCGCAGGCGCGCTCAGCGTCGGCGCCACGGCTTCCCTCGTCGTTGGCCTTGCCGTGTCGTCGACACCGGCACAGGCGATCGTTGTCTTCGACCCCAGTAATTACAGTCAGAACCTGCTGACCGCCGCGCGCACGCTCCAACAGATCAACAACCAGATCCAGTCGCTTCAGAACGAGGCGAACATGCTGATCAACCAGGCGAAGAACCTGACGCGCATCGATTTCCCCGAACTGCAGGCGATCACCCAGACCCTTCAACAGATCGACCGGCTGATGGGCCAGGCCCAGGGCATCCGGTTCCAGGTGTCCGGCCTCGACCAGCAGTTTCGCCAGATGTTCCCGCAAAGCTTCAGCCAGGCGCTGCGGACCAACGACCAGGTGATTGCTGCCCGCGCCCGGCTCGACACCGCCATGTCGGCGTATCAGCAGACCATGACCGTGCAGGCGCAGGTCGTCGAGAATGTCGCGGCAGATGCCCAGACCCTGGCGGCGATTATCGCAAAGAGCCAGGGCGCCGAAGGAGCCCTGCAGGCGCAGCAGGCCACCAACCAGCTGCTAGCGCTGACCGCCAAGCAGCAATTCCAGATCCAGAACATGATGGCCGCCCAATATCGCGCCGAGACGATCGAACGCGCTCGGGAGGCGCAGGCCCAGATCGACGCGCAGGCTGCGACCACCAAGTTCCTCGGTTCCGGCACCGCCTACACCCCCCAGTAGGCGTGGCCGTAGGGGCGGCGGCGGTCCGCCTCCCGTCGCCGTCCGCCGCGGGGCGGGGCTTCGCTCCCCCGGTCTCGCCCCGCGGCATCTCATCTCTTGCAGGACTTGTCCGACGTGAACGATCTCAATGTCATCGACCGCTTCATGCAGGCGTTCATCACCTATATCGACGCCGGCTTCGGGCTCCTGGGCGGCGACGTCCGCTTCCTCACCGTCACGCTGATCGGCATCGACATCACGCTTGCCGGGCTTTTCTGGGCCCTGGGCGGCGAGGACAATGTCATCGGCCGATTCCTCAAGAAGATCCTCTACATCGGCGCGTTTGCGTTCATCCTGAACAGCTTCTCGACGCTCGGCGACATCATCTTCCGCTCGTTCGCGCAGGCAGGTCTTACCGCCGGTGGCGGAACGTTGACTGCCGCTGATCTTCTCAAGCCAGGGCGACTTGCCGGCACCGGGTTCTCGGCCGCGTGGCCGCTGCTCCAACAGGTGTCGCAGTTGATGGGGTTCACGACCTTCTTCGACAATTTCCTGACGATCGCCGTGCTGCTCTTCGCCTGGGCGATCGTGATCATCACCTTCTTCATCCTCGCGGTGCAGATGTTCGTGACGATTATCGAGTTCAAGCTGACCTCGCTGGCCGGCTTCATCCTCGTGCCGTTCGCGCTCTGGAACCGGACCAGCTTCCTTGCCGAGCGCGTGCTCGGCAATGTGGTTTCCTCTGGCATCAAGGTCATGGTGCTCGCCGTCATCGTCGGCATCGGCTCGAATTTCTTTACCGAGTTCACGAGCGCCTTGCAGGGCCAGGAGCCCGACATCGGACAGGCGATGAGCCTGACGCTCGCCAGCCTCACCATCTTCGGGCTCGGCATCTTCGGTCCCAGCATCGCATCGGGACTTGTCGCCGGGGCTCCCCAACTCGGCGCGGGTGCAGCGCTCGGTACCACCGTCGGTGCAGCCGGCATCACCATGCTTGCCGGCGGCGCGGCCGTCGGCGGTGCGCGCGCGCTTGGCGGCGCTGCACTGGGCGCGGTCCGAGCTGGCACTTCGATGGGATCGGCCGCCTCGACCGCCTATGCGCTGGGCAAGGAAACCGCCGCAACGCCGACGATGGGCGCCGGCATGAGCGGTGTGGCGCGCGCAACAGGTAATGCCGCACGCGATCGCGTCTCCAATGCCTTCGGGCTCCGCGAGGCGGCGTCGCAAGGTCGCGCTGCCGCGTGGAACGCGCTCAACCGCACGGGTGGCGATGGCGCCTCGCAGTCGGCGACCGACGACGGCGCTCCCGGCTGGGCACGCGCGATGCGCAATCAGCAGACGGCCCGTCACCACCGCCAGATTGCCCTGCACGCCCTCCAGCAGGGCGATCGCGGCGGCGCCTCCGCAACCCCCGACATCAAGGAAAGGGACGACTGATGATCTTCAAGCGCGCCGTCCAGCGCTATGGACGAACCCCTGAGCCCGAGACGCCCTATCGGCGCGCTGGCCAGGTCTGGGATGAACGCATCGGTTCCGCGCGAGTGCAGGCACGAAACTGGCGGCTGATGGCCTTCGGATGTCTGGCACTGACCGGCGGCCTTTCCGCGGGCGTCGTCTGGCAATCGATGCAGAGCCGGGTGACGCCCTACGTTGTCGAGGTCGACCGACTCGGCGAGGCACGCGCCGTCTCCCAGGCCGAGGCCGGCTATCATCCGACCGACCCGCAGATCGCATGGCACCTCTCGCACTTCATCGCCCACGTCCGGGGGCGGTCGCTCGATCCGGTCCTGACGCGTCAGAACTGGCTCGAGGCCTATGACTTCACCACCAAGCGGGGCGCCCAATTCCTCGGGGACTATGCGCGCGGCGCCGACCCTTTCGCCAACATTGGCGAGAAGACGGTGTCGGTGCAGGTCACCAGCGTGGTGCGGGCATCCGATCGCTCTTTCCAGGTCAAGTGGACCGAGACCGCCTTTGAGCGCGGAGCCGAGGCCGGGACATCGCGCTGGACCGCAATCCTGACGGTTGCGATGAAGCCGCCGAGAGACGCCGATACGCTCCGCAGGAATCCGCTCGGCGTCTATGTCGATGCGGTCGACTGGAGCCGCGAGCTCGATCCGCCATCGCGGCCGCGCCCATCCGCGCCGCCGCGCTCCACGCCGGCGGCGCCCGCCGCCCTGCCGCTCGGATCGCCGCTCGATCCCAACCTCGCTGCGCCTGCGCAGCCCAGCCCGGAGACCCGCCCATGAAAATGATCCTTGCCGCATCGGCGTTGGCCCTTTGCGCCACGTCCGCCGCCGCCCAGACTGTGGCGGCCCCGCCACCGGCAGCGCCCGCCGCCGCCGACAAGCCATCGGCCCCGAAACCGCCCGTCCGTCGTGCGCGGGTCCGAAAGCCGGTCAGTCCGGCGGTGGCACGAGTGGCAATCGCCAATCGCGCAGCGACGCAGCAACCGACGGCGCAGGCCTTCGTGAACGCCGTGCAGGTCTACCCCTTCGCCGATGGCTCGATCTACCAAGTCTACACCGCGCCCGGCGCCGTCACCGATATTGCCCTGCAGCCTGGAGAGAATCTCATAGCGGTCGCAGCTGGCGACACGGTGCGCTGGGTCATCGGCGACACGACGAGCGGGGCCGGCGCAGACAAGCGGACGCACATATTGGTGAAGCCGTTCGCCTCGGGGCTTGCGACGAACCTCGTCATCACGACCGATCGGCGCAGCTACCACCTCCAGCTCACCGCCACCTCGCGCACCGCGATGGCCGCGCTGTCCTGGACCTATCCGGCCGACCAGCTGATCGCCTTGCGACGTGCCGCCGAACAGGCTGCCGCGGCGGCGCCGGTCTCGGAAGGGCTCACGGTCGACAACCTGTATTTCAACTATACGGTCAGTGGTGACCAGCCTGCGTGGCGGCCGCTGCGCGCGTTCGACGACGGGCGGCAGACCTTCATAGAGTTCCCCGCCAGCATTGCGGTCGGCGAGGCACCGCCACTCTTCATCGTCGGCCCGACCGGCGAAGCCGAGCTCGTCAACTATCGCGTCCGCGGCCGCTATTATGTCGTCGACCGGATCTTCGACGCCGCCGAGCTGCGGCTTGGCACCAGGAAGCAGCAGATCGTTCGCATTGACCGAGTTGTCGACGGCCGCCCGGCCCGGAAGGGCAAGCGCGCATGACCGAGGCTGTTATCGCGCCCGCCCCGAAGGTTGACCCCGAGACACTGGCGATCCGGGCGAGGCCGGCGCGCGCCATCCGCTTTCGCCGGGGCGTCATCGTCGCCATTGCTGCGTTGGGTTCGATCAGCCTGATGGCGGTCGCCTGGATTGCGCTCAAGCCGCGCGTGTTCGGCACGGTGGCCGATCGGCAGGAACTGTCCGAGCCGAGCAATCGTCCGTCGACGGACTCGCTGAACGGTCTGCCATCGACCTATGGCGATGTTCCGGAGCTCGGCCCGCCGCTACCGGGAGACCTCGGTCGGCCCATCCTCGAGCATCAGCGTCAGATGGCGATGGAAACTGGTTCGAGCATCGACTCTGTCGGTCAAGCGGCCGCGCAGGAACGCGAGCGCCGGCTGGCGGAGCTGAAAGCCGCGCGGGAGTCTGGTGTCCTGGTGCAAGGACGAACGGCACCGCCGCCAACGGCCGCGACGGATGCAACGGTCGTCCCGACCCCGGCTCCGACGGGTACTGCCAGTCCGGCACTCGATCCGGATCGTGATCCGAACGCGCAGGGGCGAAAGGCTCAGTTTGTCGGCGCGCTCGATCGAAGTGGTGACGTCAATCCGCACCCGCTGACAGCAGCGCCTTCGCCGTACCTACTGTCGGCGGGCAGCGTGATCTCGGCGAGCCTGATCACGGGGCTCAGGTCCGACTTGCCAGGCCTTGTGACCGCGCAGGTAACAAGTCCGGTGTTCGACAGTCCGACCGGCCGCATCCTGCTCGTTCCGCAAGGGTCGCGGCTGATCGGCAGCTACGACAGCGTCGTGGCTTTTGGTCAAAAGCGCGCGCTGGTCATCTGGCAGCGGATCATGTTGCCGGACGGCAGTTCGCTCCGAATCGACAATGTGCCGGCGACCGACGCGTCGGGTTACGCTGGCCTTCAGGACAAGGTCGATTTCCACACCTGGGCACTGCTCAAGGGTGTCGCTCTAGCGACATTGCTCGGCGTCGGATCGGAGATGACCGTCAGCGGCGAAAGTGATCTGGTCCAGGCAATCCGGGAGTCGACGCAGCAGAATGTGTCGCGTGCCGGCGATCAGCTTACATCGCGCAATCTCAACATCCAGCCGACGATTACGATCCGGCCCGGCGCCACGGTCCGGCTGATCGTCCACAAGGATCTCATCCTCGCGCCGTGGCGCGGATAGGAGGCTGACATGACAGAATTGAAGTTGGGCAAGCTCCCGGACCGGACGCCGATCAAGCTCGGCATTACGATAACGCCGGATCTAAAAGCCGCCTTGCAAGCATATGCGGCGATCTATGCCGAAACTTATGGGGTCGAGGAGCCGATCGCCGAGCTAGTCCCCGCGATGCTCACGGCATTTCTTGATGGCGATCGCGGATTTGCAAAGGCGCGTGAAGAAGCGAGGCGAGGCTCACGATGAGCAGGGACGATCAGGATCGACCGCATGCTCCGAACGGTTTCCTGTCCAACGATCAGGCCGCAAGCTTTCTCAATCTTTCCCCCCGCACCTTGGAGAAGCTACGAGTGGTGGGCGGCGGACCGACCTTTTCAAAACTGGGCCGCCGGGTCGTTTACGCGCGGGAGGATTTGCAATCCTGGGCCGCAGCAAAACGCCGCGCCTCCACCTCCGACACAAGGTGAAGGCGGCTCGAAGCGGCGTCGATTCTGAGTGCCATCTCGAATAGAACGCGGCACACTGTATCTGGGCCAGTAAGGGGGGACAATTCAGTCGGTGGCCGACCTACGCGACGCATTTTCTTCGCTTCTTGCGACCCGAGGTGTCGACCAACCTGACGGGCGGCCTCTCTACGCCTACCGATTCGCAAGGCACGAATTGGAGCAGCGCGCCGACGCGCTACGACGTGCCGGGCGAGCCGCTCTTCAAGATCGTAGTGGAGCGGCTCTCGTGGTCTGTCACGTCGCGGAGTGGTTTCGACGGGAGCGGGGTGGCGGCCACTGGGACTGGATTCGCCCATTGAAGACGCTGGGTCTAGAATATGGTCCCCATGCACCAGTGCAGTATCGAGACGTCGAAGGGTTGGTCGGCCTGGGGCTGCGCGTATGGCGGCGCCCCGCTCCCACTGGCGGGGAACGCTTACTAGCGATCGTTCGCGAGGCGGGTTTCCCGGTAGCCTCCGTTCGGGAGGATCCGCGCATCTCGTCGTGGTTGAAGCACTCCGTCTTGTGTGCCGAGCGTGGTTTCGCCACGCGCGATGCCGTGGGCGCGGAGGCTTGGCGCGTATCCGGCAGACTGGCGCAGGCGCTGTTCGATCCGGCCGTCGACCTCTGCGACAAGATCGTCGAGCTGCGACGATTGCTCCCGCCCATGGAACCGGGCGGCGACCCCGTTGAGTACCTCGATCGACACCGACAAGGTTGGCGCGGCGAGCTCCCCTTCGACGTCGAATGCGAAGACATCCGTGCGATGGTCGAGCAGATCGTTCGAACGCGCGCCGACAGGGCTGCCGCGCTCGATGTAACGAGGCATCTTGTCCGGACCGACGAAGGATGGCAGCCCCGCGCGACACTGGGCTTGTCGGGCACCATCGACCTCAGACGACTGCCGTCGTCGGTCGGCGGCGCAATTCGGGAAGGCCGACGACTGCGCGTGTTCCCACGGCCGCCCTATTGCGACGATATGCTGGCTGTCGCCGCGATCGAAACGTTCGAACAGCATGATGGCCCGGCTTACGAGCTCAGGGCCTTTGTAGGTCGGTTCGACTCCCCCCTCGCTTTCGAAGACGAGGCCCGACTGCTCGTACAGGCCGGCTCCGCAACGATCGCGGAGTTCGTCGCCACGGGCGGCGAAGCACTCGATGATCCGGTCATCGCCCTCGATCTCGAACGAGGGGACGGGCCCGAATTGCCGTCGAGCTTACGCGTGCTGGGTCCATCGCCGGTGCAGACCAGCCGCCCGATGCTTGCACTCGCCGTCAAACCATTTTTCTTCGACTCCCTCAGCTTTTCGGCCGGATATGAAGATCTCGGGCAGGTAGCCGGTACGGATCGCCGGTTGGTCGGCTTTGCCGGAACCGCGCGTATCGACCTCAACGGTACTAGGTGGACGTGGAGGACGAGCGCCGAGCGCACCGTCGATGCCCGCCTCGTGCTGGTCGGGAACCTCCTGCGCGGCGTTCGCGAACCGGTGTATCGGGGAACGCCCTCATGCTGGATCGAGCGCGACGGGCATCTCGCCGCGCCGCGCCGAGCAGACCTGCACTGGCGACCGAAAGGGAGGGGATCGTGGCGTCCCATCGATGGGAGTCGGCCCTGGGGTGCCGTTGATCTGGCGGTGATCGAACGGGGCGAGTTGCGTCTCACCATTGGTGCCGCCATCGTGCCCGCGGCCTTCGAGATCAGCGTGCATCGCGGCCGCCGGGAATTGCGGGTCGAGGGGTTGGAAACCCGCATGTTTGCCGCGAAGGGAGCGGCCGATCTCCAGGTCGGGTTCGACCGTGACGCGGCGATCGTGTCACTCGGCCCACCGGCGGGCATCACGACGATAGTGTTGCGCCCCCGCTGGGATGCCGAGCTAACGCTCACGGTTCCCGACCCCGACAATGACCTCCGCTTGTTCGACGCTTCCGACCATCTGATTCCGCCCCGCTCGGTGCTGTCGCTGGATGGCCTGAAGGGTATTCGCATTCTGGCCGCGAGTGACATCACGCTAACCATGGAGCTACAGGCAGCGGATGCTCCAAGATTGAACGTGATGCGGACGATCTCGGGCGAAGTGCCGCTCGCCGCGTTCGCAGATTCGATGCGGCAACTTCTCGGGAGCTCTGAAAGCCTCGACGCGAAGGTGGTGCTTGGCGCCATCGGCACTGCGGATCGGATCGCCGAGATTCGTTGGTATGCCGAAGACGTCGATCCCTTCGATGTACCACGTGCAAACCCCTTTTCCGTGCTGGCGACGACCTATGGGCTCGACATGCAGGCCTTCTCCCTCGCGCACCCGTCTGCTGGTACGTCCCCCGTGACGGCCCCGGCGACGCAAGCCGCGATTCGAGCCGAATTGTCACGGTTGCTGCCGCCGGGACCTTGGCTCGTCTTCGGCCGTCGCAGAAACGGCGCAAGGCTCCGCCCACGGATCGTTCCGGCCGCTGCTCGAGGCGCGACGGCGGAGACGACGCTGCTGGAGTGCGCCATCGGCACCGATGCTTCCGCCGCGAGGGCGATTGCATTTGTCGAGGCCTATGCGCAGCCGGCGCAGTTCGCCGCATCCGATCGGCGCATGATCGTCAATCTCTTGGCTCTGGCACGACGTGAAGGGTTGCCGATTTCGTCCATCGACGCCCTGAAGGCGCTCGATCGATCGCCCGGTCTCGCGACTTTGTTGCTGGCAGCGTGCGACTCCCTCGACGAGCGGGCCGCCTTGCTCGACTTGCAACGCGATCTGCCATTCATCTGGTCGTCGACGGCCATTGCGAATTGGCTCGACGCGTTCACGGCAAGAATCGAGGACACCCGCCATCGGCTCGTGGAAGCCGGCATCAACGACGCGATCACCTATCGGAGCATCCTATCGGCGCTAGTCGACATCGTCGGGTTGCGTCCCGAGTTGGCAGGACATGCCAAGGCCGTCTTCCTCGTGCTCGTGACCGCCGAAATGTCACGCGTGGGAATATCGATCGATAGCGCCGACGGCCAATTTCTGAAGCTCGGCGCCAGCGAGACGATACGGCCCGAAATCGATCGGCTCATCGCGCGACACGTCGAAACCGATCCGCCACCGCAAAGGCTGCTGTCCCCAGGCAGCAAGTCGGCGCACCAAAAGCGTTGGGGCCCTTACGACGAGGCCTTCGGCGAGATCATCGCGGCACCATTCGCAGTCGCCGATCACGCCACCGGCAAGGCCACGCTTTCGGATCATGAGCTCCGGCGATGCAGGGACGCATGGCTCTACGATCCCGAATTCTTCGAATCCATGGTGCCGATCGGGATTGATGAACAATTGCGGGGTGCCGCGAGAATGGAAGTGGGGCAGGCATGATCGACTTGGACCGGATGATGGTGCGCCTCCCGCAACAGGCGGCGGACGCCATTCTCGGCATGCTGCGACCGAAGTCGCGAACGCTCGCGGAGCATCTGCGCACGATTTGGGCCGCTCCCGCCGGCGCCGACGGATCTCTGATTGCCGAGCCCTTCGTCGAAGGGGCATTTCCTTGGCTCCCCCTGGCCGGCGGCTGGGAGGCTCTCGATCCCACGATCCTGGATCCACGAACGATCGACGTGCTGCGCTCGGTTTCCTTTCCGCCTTATGTTCACCAAGCGAATGCCTGGCGCCGCCTCACAGCGGCCGAGCCGGCATCCGTGATCGTCTCGAGCGGCACCGGTTCGGGCAAGACCGAATGCTTTCTGGTACCGATCTTGGACCGGCTGGTTCGCCTCTCCGACGGTGGCCGGTATGCGCTCGACGGCGTGCGCGCGCTGATGCTCTATCCGCTCAACGCGCTGATCAGCAGCCAGGAAGAACGGCTCAGCCGTTGGTTCGAGCCGTTCGGCGGCAGCCTGCGTTATTGCCTCTACAACGGCGAGACACCCGAAAGCATTCGGGCGGCCTCACGCGCCGAAAAGCCGTGGCGCGTGAGTGATCGCCTCTCCTTGCGAGCATCTCCGCCGCCCGTTCTCGTGACGAACGCCACGATGCTCGAATACATGCTCATTCGGCAGAACGACGCGCCCATCCTCGCGGCGTCGCAGGGCAAATTGGACTTCATCGTCCTCGACGAAGCGCATTCGTACATGGGTGCCCAGGCGGCCGAGGTCGCGCTCCTGTTGCGCCGTGTCGCATTGGCATTCGGTCGCCAGCCGAGCGAGATCAGGTATGTGGCGACCTCGGCCACGATCGGGGGCGTCAACGCAGCCGCCGACCTCCATCGTTTCCTTCAGGATCTCTCCGGTGCGCCCGCGGATGCAATTCACGTCATCGAAGGGCATCGTGCGCCGTTGCCGCCCGCACCGGATCGTTTCGAGAGCCGTCACCTTCGCTCACACGACTTGGCCGGTCTCGATCCGCTCGTCAGCGGGGGCATGCTGGCCGCCTCGGAAATGCTGCGCGGAACGCGCGAGGAGTTGCGGGAGGGCAAGATATTCTCGTGGGGCGGATGGTCGGAGCGTGTGGCGACGCTGGCCGGTGGTTCCGCCGATGCGACTGCCATGCTCGTCGAAACCGCCCGCGCACGCGATCCGAATGCGGATCCGGTCATGGCAGCGAGCGGCAACGATTCCGTTCTGCCCAATCGAGTCCATCTGTTCCACAAGACCGTGGCCGGGCTGTGGGCGTGCATAAACCCGGAATGTCCGGAGAGCCCCTCGCTTCGCGAAGGGTCCGACTGGACGTTTGGTCCGATATTCTCCGACGCGCGCGAGCACTGCCCGCACTGCGCGTCGATCGTTCTCGAATGGGTTTGCTGCACTCTTTGCGGAGAAGGCGCTCTACGAGCCGAGGAATATGATGGCGGGTCGCGGATCGCGCCCTGGAGCGACGGAAACGACGAGGACGGCTTCGAACAGACGCTGGAGCGAGAGGATACCACCGACGCCGCGGACGACGATGAGGCGGAGGCGAGCGTCCCGATCGCACCGTCGATCGTCTCACGGCGCTATCTGAGTCTACCCATCAAGGCTGGATCCATCCGACTGGACGTGGACCTCGCCACGGGAGCGATCGACGCGGCCGCCGAAAGAAGCTTCACCTTCTCCGCCAGCCGTGACACGTCCACCTGTCCCGCCTGCACCAAAGCGCCGAGCCGAGTCGATCCGGAGCGCGGGGCTATGCGAGCGGTGGTGGCTGGAGCGCCCTTTCTCATGGCGCAGATCACGCCTGGTTTTCTTGCGGATCTCTCTCCAGAACCCCAGTCGGACGAGCCACTCCCGTTCGACGGACGGCGATTGATCACCTTCACAGATGCCCGGCAGGGGACCGCGCGGCACGCGGCCAATGTTCAAATCGCCTCCGAACGCACCTTCGTTCGCGGCTTCATCTATCAATTCGTCCAAGAGGGACGACCGTACGATCCGGCCGACCTTATGCTACTCGACGACCAAATCGCTGGGCTGCGGCAATCGCCCGATAACGCCATGTTCGCGAGCCTCGCCGATGACCTCGAACGCAAGCGCGCACAGATGATCGGTGGCGGACCGAAACCGTGGAAGGACCTGGTACGGCGCTTGTCGACAAACGCCACCGTCGATCATTTTCTGAGGGCGCTCTGGACCACCACCAATCGCGACACTCGCTTCGACAACGCGGAGACCCTCGCTGAATTCCTGCTCTATCGCGAAGCCATGCGGCGGCCGGTCCGCGCCAATTCGGCCGAGACGCTTGGTCTGTTTCGGTTCGAGCTGCCTGGGATCGATGATGCCGCGACGCCGCTCCCTGCATCGGCACAAACGCTGGGTTTGAACGAAGCCGATTGGCGGGACCTGCTACGGCTGCTGGTCACGCATTTCCTCAGAACCAACGTGGCCCTCGATTTCGATCGCTGGTGGCTGAACTGGATCGATCGTCGGCAGAGCCATATCGAGGTCAAACCTTGGGCGCCGGGAGAGAAATCGAGCAGATATGTTCGTCTCTGGCCAAACCCCTATGGCGTGCGCTTGACCCGCGTCGTCCGGCTGCTGTTCCAGGCCGTGAAGCTCGATCCCGACAACCGCAGCGATAAGGACGCGGTCGGCGATGTACTCGCCGATGCATGGCGCGCGCTCATGCGTTTTATGGTCGACACCGGCAATGGGTATCGCCTCAAACTCGGCGATCTCTCCGTGGCGAAGGTCGAGAACGCATATTGGTGCCCGACCACACGCCGGGTTCTCGATACGACGCTGCGCGGATTGAGCCCATACGACGTCGATGGTGTTCACCCCGTGGCGGCACCGATCAAGATGCCGACATTGAAATACCCCTGGCGCCGCGATGCGCTCGGTCATTCCGTCGACGAGGATTGCCTCGACGCATGGTTGGCCGCCGATCCGATCGTCAAGGAGCTTCGAGACGCTGGTCGCTGGAGCGATCAACACGATCGTGCGGCCAAGTTCCTGCCGTGGCTCCGTGCCGCGGAGCATTCCGCCCAACAGGCCAGCACGACGCTCAGACGGTACGAGAGCGAGTTCAAGGCTGGGCAGATCAACGTCCTAGGCTGTTCGACGACCATGGAGATGGGTGTCGACATCGGCAGCATCGAAGCCGTGCTGAACAGCAATGCGCCCCCGGAGATCGCCAATTATCGGCAACGCGTCGGTCGCGCGGGACGCCAACGTCAGCCGATCGCGGTGGGACTGACATTGTGCAAGGATCGGCCTCTCGACCGAATGACCATTGCCAATCCGCTCGATTACCTGCTGCGGCAGGTCAAGACGCCTCGCGTGAGCCTCGAGAGTCCCACGATCGCAACGCGTCATGCCGCAGCGCTCCTGCTGGCCCAGTTTCTCTCCGGATTGGGCGCAGAGCTCCACAAACTCACGAACGGAACGTTCTTTGGTCTGCTCGACGATTCGAACGTCGCCACGGACTCGCCACCGGCAACGGCGTTCCAAGCCTGGCTCGATCGAGTCCCGGGCGATACCGGGCTAACAGACCGGTTGAGAACCTTGCTCGCGGGAACCCCTGTCATGCCGGGATGGGACCTGGTCGAGGTTCTTCGGGACCGAATCGAGCGCATCTCGGCCGAGGTCCGCGCCGAGTGGGAGGCGCTCGCGCCAGAGGTGGCGGCAACGGTATCGGGCGACGTCGAGCTCGCAGCCGTGAACAAGGCCCGCGAGCTTCAACGTCGACGCCTCGAACGCGGCTATCTGCTCGGCGAACTCGCCGGGCGCGGATTCCTGCCATCCTATGGATTTCCGACGGACGTCGTCCAGTTCGTAACCGAAACCGCCAGTGAGAAGATCGCGAAGCAACGTGCGAGCGATGCCGGTGGGGAGCCTCAAGAACGCAGTTTCGGTCGAGGTTATCCATCGCGGTCGCGCGAGGTGGGAATCTATGAATATGCCCCGGGACGAGGGATCGTCGTCGATGGGGTGGTGCGGGAATCGGCGGGTGTCACGCTCAACTGGCAACGACCGGTGTCGGAAGCCGGTTTGCGCGAGATCCAGAGCTTGAGGACGATGTGGTCCTGCAGGACCTGCGGCGCGCTATCGTCCAAGCCGTCCGCAGTCGAAGAGACACCGTGCGTCGAATGCGGATCGAGCAGCCTCGAACCCAGGCGTTATCTCAGCCCGAACGGATTTTCGGTCGACGTTCGCTTCCACGTCCACGACGACCCTTCCGATGTCGGAAGCAGCAAAGTCGTCGACCCGTGGGTCTCCGCGCGAGACGCTCCATGGCGCTCACTTCCAGATCCGGACGTTGGACGCGTGCGCGCAAGCGCCGACGGTACCGTCTTCTGGTTCAACCCGGGTGACCACGGTCACGGCTATGCGCTCTGTCTCCACTGTGGCCGGGCTGAATCCGAACCCGATGCCGCCGGTGGTCCGGGGCTCTCGGGTCATCGGCCATTGCGTGGGGCGCCGACCGCGATCGATCAGGTCACGTGCAGCGGCGCGCCCGAATTCGCGCCATACGCCGTCGCCCGCAATCTGATGCTGGGCCACGAGATCCGCACCGACCTCTGCGAGATCCAGCTCTACGAATGTCGTTCCAAGGAAGTGGCGCTCACCATCGCGCTCGCGCTGCGAGAGGCCGTCGCCCAGCGCCTGGGCATCGACGCCGACGAGATGGGCTTCGCTGCGCCTGCCGCGCCGAACGCCGGTGGGCGCGACAATTTCAGCGCGGTGGTCTTCGACCGCGCGAGCGGTGGCGCTGGCTTCTCCACCACCATTTCACGCGATCCAGTAGGTCTGTTGCGCGAGGCTGCGACCTTTCTGGATTGCATGCGGGCGGGACGCTGTGGCGATCCCGAAGCGCAGCGTGCCTGTCCGCGTTGCGTTCTGGCACCCGACGCCCAGCATGTCGCCGAAGCGACCGATCGCGCGGCCGCGGCCGCGTTGCTCGTTGCCACGCTCGGTCGCATCGCGCTTCCCGAGCCACATCGCTTGTTCGGAGAGGCCACGGTCTACGAGGCGGCGCCGCTCGCCGACGCTCTCAACGAGCGGATGTCCTCCGATCCGACCACCGAATTGACCGTCGTTCTCCACGGCAGCCCGCTGGAATGGGATTTCGACGCTTGGCCGATGGCGCCCATTGTCGAACGGTGGGGCGCTCGCGGACGAGCCGTGGCGGTATCGGTCGACGCCGACGCCGTCGCGGGTGCCGACGCTGTCACGCGCCGGCGCATTGCTCTGTGGATCGAGCGCGCACGGGCGCACCTCCGAAATATCTCCGCCGCTGAGCGCGACCTTCTCGCGCTCACCAACCGTGGCGACCGGGCAACAGCGTGGCGATCCCTCGATTCCGCAGCCTATGGTATCTCCGCGACCTGGGCGAGCACATCGACCGCGCCGGTCGTCCGAGGTCCGATCGAGCTTGCCGGGCAAGCGGTGGTACCGATCGATTCACGCTCGCTACTGGTCGAGCGCGTTCGTGAGAGCATCTTCGAGATGGATAACGAGATCGACGGCCCGGCGAGTGGATTCGGGCAGCGGCTGAGACGCGCGATGATGACACGGAACGAGGCGCTGGCGACGGTCTTCGAAGAGCCGTGCCTGGAGCTGACCTATTCGGATCGATATCTCTTCAGTCCGCTGGTGGCGCGGCTGGTCACCGAGTTCTTGGCGGGGTTCGCGAACGTCGACACGATCATCAATGTGGACACGTTGATCCAACGCCGTGACGGTCGTCGCCCGCGCGCCGGCAGAACCTTGAGGGACGACTGGCCGGACGTCGCCGATCGGGACATGGTCCTGCGTCATATGCTCGCGTCCATAGCCCCCACGGCACGGCTTCGCCTGCATCAACATTTGCCGCACAGGCGTCGGCTCGAGTTCCGATCGGCAAAGGGGGCGGGCACGATATTCTTCGATCAGGGCGTGGGATCCTGGACGACGCAGGGCGTCATCGCCTTCGATCCCATGGCTTCGACGCAGGCTCAGCTCGCGGCGATCCAGGTTCCGTTCGTTGTCGAAAACGGCCCCAATGGTACCTTCTTCGCCGTCAGGTTGGATTGATGCCGCGATCGTGATGTCGCTTGCAGTGCAGCCGATGCGAAGCGAGAACGGATTTCACGAGAAGATCGAGGAATGGTGAGGAGCGATTGTTTCTATGCCCGATGGGGAGGCCAGATTGACCGTGCTGGTCTCTTCCAGCGTTTATGGGAAGGAGCCGATGCTGGAGCAGATCTTCGCTACGCTCGAAGGCTTCGGTTACAAGGTATGGATGTCGCTCAAAGGCACCGTTCCCGTCATCCCGGGGAAGAGCGCGTTCGAGTCCTGTCTCATCGCCGTCGAGAATTGCGACCTCTTCTTCGGACTGATCACCTCCAACTATGGGTCGGGCACGCCAGGTGAAGGCGAACCCGCCATCACGCATCGAGAGTTGATCCGGGCGATCGAGTTGGAGAAGCCGCGATTCATGCTCGCACACGACAATGTCGTGCTCGCGCGCCGACTCCTGATGGATCTCGACTACAAGACCGCCGACGACCGCAAGGCACTCAAGCTGCGCAAGGGAGCCGCCATCGTCGACGATCTGCGCCTCATCGATATGTACGAGGCGGCGACAAGAGAAGATTTGCCGATCGCCGAGCGCACCGATAACTGGGTGCAGCCCTACAAGACGCCAGCAGATGCCCTTCGCTATGTCGAGGAGCAATTCTCGCGGTACGGGGACAACGAAAAGTTCGTGGCCGAGTGGCGGGCGAAGAAAGGCGCTGCGCAATGACGATGGATGGATTGCGCAAGCGCCTCGGCAACGGTGAGAACGCGACGACGGAATTCATGCTCGATTCGCGCAGCATCGCTTCGATCGGCAAGACCATCGCGGCGTTCCTGAACGGTGACGGCGGCGCCATCTACTGCGGCGTCGACAACGATGGCGTGCCCGTCGGCCTGACCGGCAATGTCGGTGAGTCCGCTCGAGCGATCGAATCCCGGCTCAAGACGGCGATCTCACCGACGGCCTTCTTCACGGCGGAGGTCATCGACATGGACGGCCGAGCTGTCATCGTCCTCGAGGTGCCGCAGGGCAAGGACCGCCCTTACGTCTTCGAGGGCGGTGTCTGGCTGCGTCAGGGTGACCGCACCGAAGCGGCCGATGTGGCGACACTGCGCCGCATGCTGCAGCTCCAGGGAGAAGTGCCCGAGCGTTGGGAGCGGCGCCTCTCCCCATCCATGCTGTTGGAGGATCTCGATCCCGACGAGGTTCGCACTACGGTGCGCGAGGCCGAATCCGCCGGCAAGTTCTCCTTCACCGATCGATCGGACGATCTCGCCGTGCTGCGCGATCTCTCCGTCTATGCGACCGGCGGCTTCACCCAAGGCGGAGATGTGCTGTTCGCGCGGATGCCGACGCGGCGCCATCCCCAATGCCGTGCCCAGCTCGTGCGGTTCACCGGGGAGAAGACCAGCGATACCTATGCGGACAATCGCTGGTTCGAGGGACCGCTGGTGCGGGTCTGTACCGATCTCATCGGGGCGATCGGCGCGGCGATCCCGGTGCGATCCGTGTTCCCACCGGGTGAGGCCCGCCGGGTGGATCGGCCGACCTACGATCTCGACGCAGTGCGCGAGGGCATCGTGAACGCCTTCGTTCATCGCGACTATTCGGCCTATTCGGGCGGTTTGCGGGTCTCCATGTTCGAGGGGCGGATCGAGATCTGGAACAGCGGGCGGCTACCCGACGGGCTTACACCGGGGGATCTGCGGCAGGAACACCCGTCGATCCTGATCAATCCCGATATCGCCCAGGTCTTCTATCTGCGTGAGTTGATGGAGCGGACGGGCCGAGGAACCGAGAAGATCGTCCAGGCGAGCCAGGGTATCGGTGCGGCCCCGCCGCAATGGCGCGACAGCCCGACTGGTGTGACATTGACCCTATTCGCGGCAACGGCGACTGCGAGTGGGAAGGCCGTTGTGCTCAATGATCGGCAGAATCGTCTCCTGCTCGAACTGCAACCCCATGACTCGATCTCACCGAAAGCGTATAGGGAGCGCTATGCCGCGACCGTGACGCCGCGGCAGGCGCGCCGTGATCTCGAGGAGCTTGAGAGCCTTGGTTGGTTGAAGCGCGAGGGCCAGACACGGTCCATTGTCTACCGCTTGCCGTGATTGCGGACATTTGCGGACATGAAGGACCGGTGGTCCCACAGGGATGACGACGGGGCCCCCCAAAGCCAATCCCCAGGAATACCGAGAGATTTTCCTCTCCAGCGTTGGGGGCTGGAGGCGCGCTCGGCGGTTTGCGGACCTTTACGGACATCGGTGATCGGCCACGGCCACACGACACGCTTTGATTCTGCGTGCGAAGAATCCATGATCGCCCGGTGCGATACTGGTGGGTCAATCATGCGCAGACGATGCGCCAGGAGATCGCGGGCGGTTATCTTTGGTCGCCCGTGACCGAGGCCAATGGTGCGCGCAGCCGGTTCTACGACAACATGCGTGCCGCGGCCCCCGGGGACATCGTCCTATCCTATGCCGAGGGGCGCGTGGGCAGGGTCGGCATCGTCGCCGATTTCGCGATCAGCGCACCCAAGCCCGAGGAATTCGGAAAGATCGGCGCGTATTGGAATGCCGCGGGATGGTTGCTGCCGGTGCAGTGGCTCGACGTCGAATTGGCGGTGCGACCAAAGGATCTCCTGTCGCGCTTGGCACCACTGCTCCCGCCGTCCCACTCGCCGATCCAACCACTCAGCGGCAATGGCAACCAGAAGGCCTATCTCGCCGAGGTGGATCGAAGCGTCATCGATCTGATCCTCGAAGCGGCTCGTCTGCCACATATCGATCTGCTCGCCGCGCCGAGCAGGACGAATGCGGATTTCGCCACGACGCTGGACGACCTGGTCGAGCGCAGTATCCTCGACGACGCCTCGCTCGACCACACCATCCGCGAACAATTGACACGTGCCCGCCGCGGGCAGGGTCTTTTCCGTAAGCGTGTACTCGATGTCGAGCCGATCTGTCGCATCACGGGTATCGAGAAGCCGACCCTGTTGATCGCCAGCCATATCAAACCGTGGCGCGCGTGCGGCACCGCCGCAGAACGGCTCGACGGATTCAACGGTCTCATGCTCGCCCCGCACGCAGATTTCCTCTTCGATCGCGGACTGATCGGCTTCGAAGAGGACGGAAGAGCGTTGTTCTCATCACAACTCCAGGAGGTCGACGCGAACAAGCTCGGCCTGCGCACCACCCAGCGCCCGCCGCCGCGTCCGCTTCGGCTGGAGAGCCAGGCATATCTGCATCATCATCGTCAGACCGTTTTCATCCCATGACCCGAAAAGTCCGATAGTCTCCTATAGACAAGTCCGATAGAGTTCGATAATGAGTGAGTCATGGACAAGCCCTCGACCGATCTGGACCGTCTGCGCACCGAGGAGGCCGAGCTCGAACGCCGCCTTCTCGAAGTGCGTGAGCAGCGAGCGAAGTTGGAGCGTCGATCTCGTCCGCGCGCCACCGATGGTGGCCGTCCGCTCCGCGAAATCCTTCTTGAGCTGCTCGCCGAGGCGCGGGTACCGCTCAACTCGCTCCTGATCGCGAATGTGCTGCGCCCGCTCCAGGACCGGACGATTCCTTCGACGCGTTTCGGCACCCTGTCGAACGACGAGGTCAAATCGTTCGACTCGTCGCGTGCCAAGCCTGTCTACCTCTGCCACTGCCTGACCCACGACCAGGGCCAGGCGGTAAAGCGTTTCTGGGCGCGTTCGGACTGGCCACTGGAGGCCCGGATCATCGGCCCCATGACCGGTCGTATCCTGTTCCTCGAAGGCGCGGCTTGGATCATTCGCCTCGCGTGCGCCGCGCACGATGGTCGGCTCACCGCCGCCAACCCCGACACACTCAACTACGTTGCGGCCGATCAGGCGCGCGACGCCGGCCTTACCGTTCAGCGCGGGGTCTTCCCCTATGAGGATTGGTTGAAGTCGATCACCGACCTTGCCGATCGTCACCGCGCGGAGGACGACAGGATGCGGGCGGCGGCGGCCGAGATGCTCGCCGATCGCCTCTCCGACCGTGAACTGCTGTTCGGCGCGCGAACCCCGCTGACGTCGCTGCCGGGGTCGAAGCCGGGTTGGGTCAGCGTCGATGAGCGTTAAGGGCAGCACCGCGCTGGTTCGCCTGGCCGGCAATCCCGGCTGCGAGATCCTGGGCGCCATGGTCATGCAGGAAGGCTCCGAGAAGCGCTTCTACGAGCAGGTGGTCGGCGCGCCGTACGATCGCGAATTCGGCGAGCGCCAGTCGTCCAAGCGCCGTGGCGCCCAGTTCGAGAGCAACGCCTATGCCGGCGATGGCCGCCTGCTTCGCGAGGCGCTGAGCCCGATGATCGGCATCGACCCTGACGACGTTCGGGTTCGCAACCTCACCGACGATTATCCGGGGACCAAGGACGACGCTCGGATCGCGCGCCTCAACATCACGCGCTCGATCCTCGCGGAGAGCATGCATGGCGGCATCGTCCCCCATATCGTCGTCCAGCCCCAGCTCCTCATCCCGACCAGCCCAGGGCCGCGCCCCTATTTCTTCATCGCCCCCGACCTCCTCGTCTGGTCGGCGCGGCACGGTTGCTACCTTCCCGGCGATCTCAAGTCGTTCATCGTTCGTGAGAATGAGGTCGCGCGCGGCGATCTCGCCCGCGTTCGCCTGCAACTCGGTGCCCAGGTTCTCGCGCTCCGCCACGAATACCACCGCCTCGACCCCGCCATGACCGTGGCCCCGCAAGGTTTGCTCATCTTCTCCCAGCCAAACGGTCTGCGACCCCATGCACCGCGCATCGAGGATCTCGGGGGTGCCGTCGAGGCGATCAGGATCGGCATCGCCGCGTTCCTGCGGCACCGCGAACGCATCAACGAGCTTCGCGCTGGCGCCGCGCCCTATACGGTCGCGACCGACCTCGTGCCCCACTTCCAGGAGGCATGTCTGGCTTCCTGCGTCATGGCGCAATGGTGCCGCGAGCGTGTCGTCGATCGAACCGCGGACCTGGGCGATGGCGCGCGGGGTGTTCTGGGCGATGTCGATCTCGACCGCCTCACCGGCCTCATGACCGGCGCGATCGCGCCGGCCGACGACCGCGAGCGGGTCATCGCCGAGCAATTGCGCGCGCTCGACCTGAACATCGCGAGGGTAGCATGAACGACTTCGAGGAAGCCCTGCACCGCGTCGCCGCCCGTCATCATGGGCGCGCGCTTCCGATCCGCCGCTCGAGCAACCTTTCGTCCGATCCCGATACCACCATCGGTATCGCGACGATCAAGATCGTCACCGAGGAACAGGTCCAAGCGATTGCATTCGGCCGGATCGGTGACACGCCGGAAATTCTCGTGCGCCTCGACCCCATCAGCCGCGACGTCTCCGACCTCGAACCGTTCGCCGCTTTCCTGACCGGGATTGCCGATGAAGCGCATGCCCGCGATGGCGCCCTTCGCGTGTGGGTGCCTCACGCCGGCACCCTCGAATCGCTGGACGTCCTCGGTCATCGCTATTGGCGTAACCAGCAGGCATCCGACGCGATCCGGCGGATGGGTGAGATCTGCCGGATCATCGCTCACGAGCAGACCTTTCCCGGCCAGCAGACCATCGCCGACGCCGCCGCGCTTCTTCGCGCGCACGTCATCACCGGTATGACGCCGATGGAGGAGGGGCACCTCCATGCCATCCTCGCTTGGCTCGATCCGGCCGTTCGCAACCCTCTGGAAGAGGCGCGCGATCGCATTCGGGTGCCCGCTTCGGGGGTCTTGCCCAATACGCCGGACCAGCCACTCGACGACCGCGTCGATCGCCTCCGGCGCGAAGCCAAGGGCGCAACCGGCACCCGGCGTACGATACTCCACGGTCAGATCGCCAATATCCTTTCCCGGTCGGTGACCCGAGAATGGGATTTGATGGTAGCGGCACGTGCCGCGTTCCTGCGACTCGCCCTTCCGACACCGGGCCTGGCCGACCTAGGCAAGGACTCGGCCGAACGGATCAAGGAAGGGATCGAGTTCGGCCACTACCCGGCGCGCAGCCCAGAGCGGCTGACGATTCAGCTGGGTCAGATGGAAGTCGGCCAACAGCGCGCCGATCAAGCCGCCGTAGAGAATGATCCCGTCCTGCGGGCGCAGTCGCGCAGCGCCGGAGCAGTGGTGTCGGGGCGCATCGGCGCTCTCGATCAGCCGCAACGGGGACGCAAGCCTTGCAGCATCCAGGTGGATTCCGATCAGCGCGTCATCCGGCTTCGCCGCGACGACAAAATCAAGATTCTCGGCTCGAACGTCACCGGCGTGGTGCGCGGCGTCGACGTCGCCCCCGGCGGCGGCGTGCGTGTTACGATCGAGATCACCAACGGTGTGAGGTCGAGCAACGTCCTCGCCTTCGGGACGATGGTCGAGGTGCTGGAGGCCGGCTTCGGCTTCGTCAACATCAAGGCGCTCAACACCGCTCGCGATCGCCAGCCTTGGGCATTCTATGCCGAGAGCATGCCGAGCATCGCCGCGCTGGCCCGGCCGGGCGGATCGTTGCTCGATATTGCGCGAAGGAGCCGCCTGCCATGACCGCTGTTCAGATCGCTCAGGACAACGCCGACGCCGTCCTCGAAGCCGCGATCGCCCATGCGGTCTTCGGCAGCGATCCGCTGGTGATCGTGGAGTCGCCGCCGGGCGCCGGCAAGACTTACCTCGTCGAATGCGCTGCCGCCGTAGCGATAGCCAACCCCCGGATGCGCGTGCTCGTCGTCACCCCTGGCGTCAGCCAGGCCTATGACGTGGTGGAGCGGCTGCTCGATTACGACCTGGATCGCCTCGAGATCGCGCATGCTCAACATCGCACGCTGCCAGCAGCCCTCCAGGGCCGCATCACGGCGGCATCGGGCTGGAACCCGGGTCTTAATCAAGGCCCGGGCGTGCTCGTGGCGAACGCCCACCTGCTGCATTTCTACCTCGACGTGCTTCCGAGCGGCTCCTTCGACCTCATGATCGTCGACGAGGCCTTTCAGCTCGCCGCCGGCGATTATCTGCCGATCGCAGCCTTGGCCGATAGGGTACTCATGGTCGGCGACCCGGGACAGCTCGATCCCGTCAATTCGGCGGACACCACCAACCTCGAAGCGGCGCCCCACAAGATCCATCGTTCGGCGCCCGCCTACGTCCTCGATCGCTTTCCCGACACGCCGGTATACGGCCTACCGGTCACCCGGCGGCTGCTGCCGGATACCGCCGAGCTCGTTCAAGCATCCTTCTACCTACGCTTGCCGTTCCGATCGATCGTCGATCCGATGAGCCGTCGGTTGCGCATGTCGATCCCCGGCATGTTGCCTGGGATCGACCCGGCGCTCGACGCGATCGCTGGGGGTGCAAGTATGGTTGCCGTCCTGCTCCCCGGTGCGGCGCCATCGCACGAGGAGGCCGACCCCGCGCTCTGTGACCTGATCGCGGCGATCGCTGACCGCGCCCTGGTGCGTCAGGCCGAATGGATCGGTCAGCGTTTCTTGGACGAAGCGGACATCGGCTGCATCGATCCCAAGGTCATATCGGGCGGCGCCATCTCGGATGGCCTGCGCTCGCGCGACCGCGGAGCCATAAGGGTCGAGACCGTCGAACGCTGGCAAGGCTTGCAGGTCCCGCTTTCCGTGGTGCGCCATCCGCTATCGCGGGTCGGCAAGCCGATGCCGTTCGATCTCGAAGCGGGCCGCTGGTGCGTTTCGCTCTCCCGCCATCAGATCGGCTGTATCATTGTCGCGCGCGAGACGGTCGGTGCGGTGATCGCGGACTATGTGCACGGTTGCGATACCGTCGCCGCGGGCGCTGAGGATGCGATCTGGGCGGGCTACGAGGCCCATCGCCGAATCTGGTCGGCGCTCGATTCTCAAGGCCGTATCTTCTCCGTATGAGCCCGTTCCGCTCGAACCAGCCTCTCGATGCGATCGGCCGCGACGGCGACCTGTTCGTGCTCCCATATTCGCAACACCGTCCAGCCGGCGTCGAGCAGCCGTTGATCCGTATCGCGATCGCGAGCGATGTTGGCCTCGATCTTCTCTCGCCACCATTCCGCGTTGTTCTTCGGCCAGGTGCCGTGCGTAGGGCAACCGTGCCAAAAACAGCCATCGAGAAGGACCGCGGTTCGGGAGCCGGGGAAGACGATATCGACGGTACGGCGCGAACTGGTCAGCAGGCGACGGTGCAGCCGAAATCGGAGCCCGCGCCGATGCAGCTCGGATCGCAGGGCGCACTCGCGCGGATTGTCGCGCCCTGCCGTCGCTGCCATCCGCTTGGAAGTCGCCGGCGCGACGGCATCAACTGGCTTCGGACGCGTCATGCACCGCGATATGGTGATGGAGATCTAGCCGGAAAGCCTCCTCATGGCGCAACGTGCTTCGCTCAAGGCGCGACAGAAAGCCGGCCGTTGCTTTACGTGAAAGAGACTTCACCGTTCGTGACACGAAGGAGGCGAGGTGCTGCTGGGGAGCCACCACCGGCCATTCGGACACCGATGATCGACCGCGCCGCCCTTCGAAGCCCCAGCCGGCGCTCGGCCAACGCGTGCCGCTGACAAGGGCCTCGTCATTCGCATCGTAATCGCCCGTCGATTGTAATCGCTGCGCGATCCAGGCGGCGAATGGCACGCTGACGGCATTACCGACCAGTCGCCAGCGCTGACGCGTCTGGCGGGTATCCTCGCCCGGAATTTCGGTCCATTTCGCGTCGAAACCCTGCAGGCGTTCCGCATCCTCGATCGAGGGAACGCCGATCAGTCGGCGACGTGGGAACCAGATCGCTGGCGGGGACGGGATGTGCAGCGCCGATCCGCCCTTCAAGGGCGGCGTCGCATCGATGGCCCAGCCAAGCCCAGTATTCCCCTCGGTCCAATAGAACCCGCAGGCGTAAACGCCGCGCTTGTCGACCGCAGGCGCCGCAGCATCCACAGCGAGGAGCGCCGGCCGCGGGTCGTTCGTGCGCGAGGCCAGGATCACGACACGGCGCCGACGTTGAGGCAGTCCGAACGCGCGCGCATCGACGGTACGATATGCCCACATAAAGCCCATTGCTTCGAGCTCGGTCACGATCCGGTCGATAGCGCGGCCGCCGTCGAGGCTCAGCATGAACGGGACGTTCTCGAGAACGAGCCAGGTCGGTCCTGGTCGCGCTTTTCGAAGAAGGTCGAGCACGACGTCGATCAGTCCCGAGTTCGGGCCCGATATGCCTCGGCGGCGACCGACTTGGCTGAGATCCTGACAGGGGAAACCGGCAGTCAGGACGTCGCATTTCGGAAGCATGCCAAGCGCGCGAACATCGTCCGAGATCCGTACCTTCGGAAAGCGATTGGCAAGCACGGCGCGGGCACGATCGTCGGCGTCGCAGAGCAGAACGCTACGATGGCCCTGTTCATGGAAACCCCGCTCCAGGCCGCCGATTCCGGCGAACAGTCCGGCGACAGCAAACTGTTTGGTGGATGGTTGAGGAGGGGCGAGCTTCGGACCGATGAACTCGACGTCGGATGTTGATGAACTCTCGGGCTCGTCGATGATCGTTTTCAAATACATTTCATGAGCCGATCGACGAATGGTGAGCGATGACTCGATCAAGTCTAGCACGGAGACGAACGCACCTCGAGGAAAATCCGCGCACGATGATCGGTGGCATCACGGCCCTCATTTGCCGGCCCCCGCTGCGCGACCTCGGCGCTTCGCAGGCGCGGCTGGGGCCCTTCCGAGAGCCTTCGCAATCTTGCCGGAGGTTCGCTCGGCCGCCCGCTTGGCCGGTGCCATTTGAACATGGGCATAGATCGCGGTCGATCGAGGGTTGCGATGTCCCAGGATCGCGCCGGTCATGGCGAGGGCCTGGCCCGCGGAGATAGACGTCGAACCCATCGTATGGCGCAAGGTGTGCGGCGTCACATCGGGCAGGTTCGACAGCTTCTTCACTTTGGGCCAGATATTCTTCGTGCCCTGGAAAAAGGATTCCCCCTTGCCGGCCGGGAACACGAACTCGCTTTCCTCGCGCGTCTCGATCCCGCGCAAGATCTCGATGGCGGCGCGGCCCAGCGGCCTGAACGATCGCCCGGTCTTCGAACCTTCGAGTTGGAGGAAACCGCGTTCCAGATCGACCTCGCTCCATTTGAGACCGGCGATCTCGTTACGACGGCAGCCGGTGAGCGCCCACAGGCGTGCTATTGCAACAGCCTTGGGATTAACGCCGTCCGCCTCAAGCTGATCGAACGCTTGGCCGAGGCGCGAAACCTCTTCGAGCGTCAGGAACCTCTCATTCTCGTTGTCCGTCTTGCGGACGGCTGCATTCTCGACCGGGTTCCTGTCGGTGAGATCCAGCCGCATTGCGAAGCTGAACATTGCCGATAGGTCGCGCACCACTTTTCGGGCTGCGCCCTCACCGCCGCGCACGATGATCCGCTTGCGGGGACCGACCTTTTCGTCCTTCGCGGTCTTTCCGTCGGTCACGTCCTTCACGAACTGCTCGACGTCCGCGATCTTGATGTCGCCGAGGCGCTTTCGGCCCAGTAGGGGTACGATGTGATGGTCGATCCGGGCCATCGTGTATTGCTTCGTCAGGGGCTTCATGGGCACGCCGATGCGTTTGCCACGCTGAATGATGCAGCCTCGCTTCTCGTAGAGATCGCGCAACTGCGACATGAGCAATTCGCCCCGCTTCGCGATGCGCTTCTCTCCGGGATCACCGCCGTTCGCCACGGCGCCCAGCGCGGCCTTGCCCTGTTTCCTTGCTTGTTCGACGGTCAGCGCGCCGTATCGGCCGAGTGTGAAGGTGCGCCTTTTTGCCGTTCGGCCGCCACCATCGACGCGGTAACGCACGATGAACGACTTGACGCCACTCGGCATGATGCGAAGGCCAAAACCAGCCAGCTCACAATCCCAGACCTCATACTGCTCATCGCGCGGCGCCGCGCGATCGCAGATCGTCCGTGTCAGCTTGGTCTCAGATTTTTCGCCCACCGATCCAACTCCAGGTGGACCCGCCTGCTACGCGGGTCCACGACGGGTCCACCGAGACGCAGATCGGGTCAAACTCGGGCGAGATGTATCATAGGAATAAGTGCTTTTAAACAGCTACTTGCCGTATCCCATCGCACCCGGTACAACCTCAGCGAAGGGTTAGGCCAACTTTGCCAAGGTTGGGGTCGAGGGTTCGAATCCCTTCGCCCGCTCCAGTTTTTCCCGACATTTCGGATATTCCGGCGACGGTAGCTGATGGCCGCTGGGAACCTTCGAGTCTTTGTTGGTGCTCCGCGCTACCGCGCTACGCACGTGGTTCGAATCCGTAGACCGCGCTTTGCGCGGTCGCCTTCGGCTCGCCCGCAAGTCTTTTGTGGAACTTGTGCCTTCCGGCACAAGTTCTAGAGTTTGATCCACTTACGTGGAAGCGGCACCGGCCCACTCCCCCGGTCCGGCCACCCATAAGATACCCTGTCGGGTGGCCGGGCCGGGGGAGTGGGCCGGTGCCGCCAACCGATTCAGCGAAGCTGAATCCGATTCTAGCCGTTCGTCGCCGCCACCGCATTGCCGAACATGCTGTTGGGTGCCCGCCAATCTTCGCGGACCTTGCGGTGGGCGATGAGCCATTCGTCGCCGACCTTGCGCAGCTCGTCCAGATAGTAGCCGGCGTGGTCGGGGCCGATGTCGGTCCAGGCTACCCAATAGGTGCGGACCCGGGCGCTGTCCGGACCGGTCAGGTCGATCTTCGAGGTCGAGAGGTGGTGGCGGACGAAGCTGGCGCCATGGACCTTCTCCTCGGTGCCGGTGCGTTCCAGCCAGCGGGCCTGCCACGCCCGGATCGTCTCGCGGCCTTCGTAGCGGAAGGCGGGGGCGGTGGTGCGGTCGTTGGCCTCGATCACCCCGTCCTCGGTGAAGCAGGCGGCGTAGTCGTCCACCTTGAGCCGGTCGCCGCTGACGTTGTACTTGGCGATCGTGTCGCGGATCGCCTCGCGGGCAAGCAGATCGTCGAGGGTCATATCTCGATCACCTTGCGCATGATCGCGTGGCTGTCCGCGCTGCCGTCGAGCGCGCGGTTGACGCGTTCGGCGATGCGCCAGCCGTCAGCCGTACGGTGCAAGGTCCAATGATTGACCGCGGCCCGCCAGAGGTACCAGCGCTCCCCTTCCTTGAGGATCACCACCGAATAGCCGACGGCCTCGGCCCGGTCGCCGATCACGGTGATCTTCGGCGTGCCGGTCAGGTGGGCGCAGCCGGTGTTGACCAGGTCGAGATGGCCGGGCCAGCCGTACATCTCGGCGATTTCGTCCGGAGCTTCGAGGCGCTTGGTGCCGCCGTCGGGCAGGGTGAAGCTGTAGCCACCGCCGGGCTCCCACAACGCGCCCGCCGGCTCGGCCGTGGCGCTGTCGACCAGAGGGCCATAGGTGTTGAGCAGGTTCAGGATTTCGAGCTGGTCCTCGGCCGTGCGCAGCCGGGCTTCCAGGGCGGCGAGTCGCGCTTCGGTGTCCATCGTCGTCTCCTTCACGAGATCGAGAAGCCGGCATCGATGGCCAGCTGCTGGTTGGTGACCTTGGCCGCGGCGGGCGAGGCGAAATAGAGTACCGCGGCGCCCAGGTCGCGTCCGTCGCACAGGCCGAACGGGCTCGGGCGACAGCCGGGGCCCTGGGGCTTGGGGCCGGTCGCATGGATCGTGCCGGGAGTGGCCGCGCCGCCGGGAAGGACGGTGTTGACGGTGATCCCATGCGGCGCCAGTTCCATCGCCGCGCCCGACGAAAAGGCCGCCAGCGCACCCTTGGAGGCGCCGTAGCCTGCCCCGCCCATGACCATCATTCCGCGCAGCCATGCCGAGGCGACGTTGACGATCCTCCCGCCGGCTCCGCCAGCAACCATCGCCCTGGCTGCTTCGCGCGCGATCAGGAAGGCGCCGCGGGCATTGACCGCATGGGTGCGATCCCAGTGTTCGGCGGTCATTTCGAGCAGCAGTTCGCGGTTCTGCATTCCGGCGTTGTTGACCAGAAGCCACGGCGCGCCGTGGCGTTCGACCACCTTGGCCATGGCCGCGACGATCGAGGTTTCGTCGGCCAGGTCGAACTGGATCCAATCCGCCTCTCGCCCCGAAGCGCGCAGGCTTTCGGCCATGGCGGCGGCGCCCTCGGCATTCATGTCGGCGATTACCACCTTGGCGCCCGCCTCGGCCAGAACCTCGCAGACCCCCACGCCGTAGCCGCTCGCCCCGCCGGTTACGACGGCGACCTTGCCGGCCAGGCTGAACCCTTCGAACATGTGCTCTCCCATTTCGGGGGAGGATGCATGGGGGTCAGGCGCCAGGCAAGTCTAGCTCCCGAACCATCGCCGCCGCGGGACCGTACCGACTCCGTCTACGTGAGCATTGCCCTGGGCCACGCCCTCGGCGCGGGCGGCGCGTAGCTCCGCGTCGTGGGCGGCGTGCTCGTCGCGGTAGGTGCGGCGCAGGCGGTCCCAGCCGTACCAGGCCTGGCTGTAAGCGAAGACCAGCAGCAGCCCGCCGGCGATCGCCACGTCCTTGAGGAACATCGCCGACTGGATCGGATCGGCCAGCCGGTTGTGGAACAGGATCGCGGCGATCAGGGTGAAGCCCGCCAGCAGGAGCGAGGCGATCCGCGTCATCAGGCCGAGAGCGAGGCACAGGCCCGCGATCACCTCGAACAGACCCGTGGGGATCGCCAGCCCGCCAGGCAGGCCAACGCCCAGGATCATCGCTTCGGTTGCCGCGACGCTCATCAGCTTGGTCGCGCCGGAGACGATGAAGATGATCGCGAGGAAGATGCGGCCCAGAACCGCGGCAATGCTCGACATGACATGCTCTCCCCAGATGCTGTGCCGGATAAGCGGCTGGGCGGGGCCTTGGTTCCCCGGAGCAAGTTGACGGAAGTTACGGTGTCCTGGCGAAAAACCCGTCACCCGGCGTAAGGAAGTGTCACCCTGCGTCAGGGAGCGTCAGCAGGTGTTAAGGCATAGCGACAGGCAAACGGCTCCATGCGGATCGAATAACCGATTTGGTCTGTGTAGGAAAATGGTTCCGAAGAGCTTGCTCGCCTCTGCATCGTCATCCTGAACTCGTTTCAGGATCCATTTCTCCGACCGACACCAAGGCTTCCGAATAAGCTGGAGGACGTCGCGGGTCTTATTCTGCCACGCCGCTCGGACGGCACGATGGATCCTGAAACGAGTTCAGGATGACGAGACTGCGCGGCAGAGCTCGTGGGGTCCTGCCCCTAAAGCTTCGGCAGCGTCACTCCACGCTGGCCCATGTACTTGCCGGCGCGGTCGGCATAGCTGACCTCGCACGGCTCGTTGCCTTGCAGGAACAGGAACTGGCAGGCGCCCTCGTTGGCGTAGATCTTGGCCGGCAGCGGCGTGGTGTTCGAGAACTCCAGCGTCACGTGGCCTTCCCAGCCCGGCTCCAGCGGAGTGACGTTCACGATGATCCCGCAGCGGGCATAGGTGCTCTTGCCCAGGCAGATCACCAGCACGTCGCGCGGAATGCGGAAGTATTCGACCGTGCGGGCCAGGGCGAAGGAGTTGGGCGGGATGATGCAGCAGTCGGTCTTGCGGTCGACCAGGCTGGCGCCGTCGAAGTTCTTGGGATCGACCACGGCGGAGTTGACGTTGGTGAAGATCTTGAACTCGTCCGCCACCCGCGCGTCGTAGCCGTAGGAGGACAGCCCGTAGGAGATGCACCCCTCGCGCTTCTGGTTCTCCACGAACGGCTCGATCATGCCGGTGGTCTGGGCCTGGGTACGAATCCATTTGTCGCTGAGAATTGCCATGGCCGGGTGATGGCCTCGCGCGCGGGCTTCGACAAGCTCAGCCTGAGCGGGTCTGGGGGCTAATCCCCAAGAACTCGGGTTGAGGGCGCCAATCCAGCACAAACATCCGCTCAGGCTGAGCTTGTCGAAGCCCGATCCAAGTTCGGCAGCAGAGCCCGCTACCCCCTCAAACCCCGTGATACCGCCGGTACCACTCGACGAACTTCGGCACCCCCACCTCGATCGCGGTGGTCGGCGCATAGCCTAGGTCCGCCGCGATGGCCGAGATGTCGGCATAGGTGCGCTCCACGTCGCCCGCCTGCATGGGCAGCATCTGCACCTCGGCCTTGCGCCCCAGCGCATCCTCCAGCAGGCCGACCACCTTCATCAGGTGCTCGGAGCGGTTGTTGCCGATGTTGTAGAGCGCGTGGGCTTTCACGCTGCCCCCGGCCTTCGCCGCGCCGTCGTCCGCCGGCGGATGGTCCAGCGCGGCGACCACGCCGGCGACGATGTCGTCGATATAGGTGAAGTCGCGCCACATCTCGCCGTGGTTGAACACCGGGATCGGCTCGCCCGCCAGGATGCGGCGGGTGAAGTTCCACAGCATCATGTCGGGCCGCCCCCAGGGGCCGTAGACGGTGAAGAACCGCAGCCCGGTCAGCGGCAGGCCGAACAGATGGGCGTAGGTCTCGCTCATCAGCTCGCCCGATTTCTTGGTCGCGGCATAGAGCGAGAGCGGATGATCGACCCGGTCCTCGACCGCGAACGGCAGCTTGGTGTTGCCGCCATAGACCGAGGACGACGAGGCATAGACCATGTGCGAAACCTGCCGCGCCCGGGCGAGCTCCAGCAGGTTGAGATGCCCGACCAGGTTCGCCTGGACATAGGCATGCGGATTCTCGATCGAGTACCGTACCCCCGCCTGGGCGCCGAGGTGGACGATGGCATCGATCTCCACGCCTTCGACGGCGGCGGTCAGCGCCGCCATGTCGGCGAAGTCGAGGTGGTGGAAGGCGAACCTGTTCCCGCCCATCTCGCGCAGAACCTGGAGGCGGTCCTCCTTCAGGCTGACCTGGTAATAGTCGTTGAGGCTGTCCACCCCGATCACCACGTCGCCCCGCGCCAGCAACCGCTGCGCCAGGGCCTGGCCGATGAACCCGGCGACGCCGGTGATGAGGATGCGCATGCGAGCTAACCTAGCCTGGGGCCGCCGAGGCGGGAATGGGGATTTGTGGCGGCGGGTTAGCAGGGGGAGGGGAAGGAAGGGTTAATTGGACTATCTGCGCCAGGCCTTGATCCAAAACATGGCGATGGCGGCGAGGGTCACGAGCGGGACGACGAGCAATGGCACAAATTGCGCATCGGCCGTGAATGCGCCTCCGCAAGGATCATCTGGAAGTAATCCAGCTACGCCAATACCTGACAAGAGGCCGAAGGTCGTCGGCAGAAAGCAGCCTCCCGTAAAATTCTGGACGGGGGAACTTGAAAGGCCGAAACCCGCCTTCGCAAAAACTCCCTGCAGTGCATATCCAGCGAGCAGCCCCCACGCGATGGAGAATATCCAAATTGCGATCCAAAGCGCGGACGAAACCGTACAAAAACCCAAAGCGCCCTCCTAATCAACACGCCGCTAGCCGCTGCCCGCGTCAGCGGGATGATGTGGTCATAGTGCTTTATATTGTTCAGTGCGTCTCAGGGGGCCAATAGGCTGTCTCACGCTTCGATATCGGGCGGGCCTCGTCTACAGTCAGTCGTGTTTCGCCATAGGTAAACACCGCCAGATATTTTCGAGATTTACGATCAAAGAAATAGAACTCGCATATATTGATGCCAGTCCCCGAGCAATAAAGAGCTTCAGGGTAGAGGGCGCACCAGTCTTGTCCGGCGCAAGCGTCGTGGACGTTTGGATGTTTGAACCTGACCGGGGTGTATCCCGTCGCAGTCAGTTGAGCCCGAACCGCTGCGTAGGGCCGTCCCTTCAAAGTACGGAAGGCTACCTTGGCCGACACTGGCAAGCCTGACAGGCTGCCTACCAGAACGGAGAGCAAAACAACGCGCGGGATTGACCTTTTTGTCCCTGTCCAAGGCCAGATAAATTTGGCCTTCATTTCTTACGCAGCGCCCGAATTAACGGGATAATCTGAGCAGTCGTGGTGCCCAAATGTTGCCCTTGCCTAACCCTGCCCGTCACAGGGTCTGCAACAGAAGCCCAGCCTCCCGCGAGCTTTCGTTGGAAAGCCTGCTCTGAAATTTTTCTATCGACATAATCTTTAAGGCCGGCCTGTTCCAAGCGAGCCATGCCGAGCCTATCTTGCAAATTCTGATCGAAAATCATGTTGTCGTTCAGGCGCAAGCTATTCTTCAAGTCTCGTAGCGTACTTCTGACGATTTGATACCTTCCAACCGGTGAAGCGTTCAGCGTGTTTTCTGGATGATTCAGGATGCGGGTTTGCAACTCATCTATTTCGCGCAGAGTCATCTGCGTAAGCGGCTTGGTTTGCCGGGCAAAACGGCCATAGTTGAATGGCACGTCGTAGCTGGACGGGTAGCCATGCTGACGGCGACGTCGTCGCCGACGCCTTCGCCATTCGTTATTTGATTCAGCAAATTCTTGACCGGCGGACTGATGGGCGCCGCTCGGGAAACTCGAGTGGGGGCCGGGGCCTGCGGTGATTTCGGCTTTGGAGGTACAGGCTTCCTCGCGCCAGTGCCGAACCATTCCCGGACCTTGTCCACTGCGGCTGTAAACCCTGCTTCGCCTTGCGGCCCAACAGCTCCTGTCGCTGATGTGAATCGACCCAATTCGTCGTGATAGGGATTGCCGCCGCCGAACTTGAGTTCCTGGCGGCCAAGCCATTCCTCGCTGGTCAAGCGTTCGCCGGTGCGAAGATAGTGATCGAAAGCCGCCCGGTTGGCAGACTTCAGTTCGGGCAAGGCGCGAAAAGGCATCGGCGTTCTCCGAAAATGGAGTGCGAACATAAATAGAACAAAATCCTACATTGCAACAGCGTTTCTGCATCCATTTTGACGGTATCGACCACAAGCTTTAGTCGTGCTTAACCCGCCCCTGCTAAGCGGCCACTATGACCAGCCCCGCCAAAATCCTCATCGTCTTCGGCACCCGGCCCGAGGCCATCAAGCTGTTCCCGGTCGTCGCCGCGCTCAAGGGGGATGCGCGGTTCGACGTGCGGGTCTGCGTTTCGGCGCAACACCGGGGCATGCTCGATCAGGTGCTGGAGATCGCGGGCATCGTGCCCGATCACGACCTCGACGTGATGCAGCCCGACCAGACGCTCGATGCGCTGACCGCCAATCTGCTCACCGGGCTGGGGCGGGTGATGGATGCCGAGAAGCCCGCCCGCGTGATCGTCCAGGGCGATACGGCGACGGCGATGGCGGGCGCTCTGGCGGCGTACTATCGCAAGATTCCTGTCGATCACGTCGAGGCGGGGCTGCGCTCGGGCAATATCTATCACCCCTGGCCCGAGGAGATTAACCGCAAGATCATCGGTTCCATCGCCAGCCTCCACTTCGCGCCGACCGAGACCTCGGCCGCGGCGCTGCGGGCGGAGAATGTCGATGGCGCCCGCGTCCACGTGACCGGCAATACGGTGATCGACGCGCTGGAATGGGTGACGGCGCGGATCGCCGCGCACCCCGAACTCGCCGCCGGGCTGGCCACGCTGGAAGCGCGGTTTGCGGGCAAGCGGATCATCGGCGTCACCAGCCACCGCCGCGAGAACTTCGGCGGCGGGCTCGAAGCCATTGCCGAGGCCGTGCGGCGGATCGCGGCGCGGCCCGACGTGGCGATCATCTTCCCGGTCCACCCCAATCCCAACGTGCGGGCGGTGATGGACGGGGCGCTGGCGGGGCTCGCCAACGTCGCGATGATCGAGCCGCTCGACTATCCGCACTTCGCCCGGCTGCTCTCCATCGCCGAGATCATGCTGACCGACAGCGGCGGCGTGCAGGAAGAGGCGCCCGCGCTGGGCAAGCCGGTGCTGGTCATGCGCGAGACCACCGAGCGGCCCGAGGGCGTGGAGGCCGGCACCGCGAAACTGGTCGGCACCGACGTAACCCGCATCGTTTCCGAAATCTCAACCCTCCTCGACGATAAGGCGGCCTACGAAGCCATGTCGCGCGCCCACAATCCGTTCGGCGACGGCCAGGCTTCGCGGCGTATCGTGGAGATCTTGGGACGTGAAATCGCGGCCTAATCCCTTTGCGATCCGCCAAGGCCCGTTCGTGTCGAGCGAAGTCGAGACACCAAGCGCCAGGTGTCTCGACTTCGCTCGACACGAACGGGGTTGGGTTTGAATTGGATAGGAAGCTAGGGCGTGAAATCGGAAACCAAGCCTGACGTTGCGGTAATCGGCCTTGGCTATATCGGCCTGCCCACGGCGGCGATCATCGCCCGCTCGGGGTGCAAGGTGCTGGGCGTCGACGTGTCCAGCCATGTGGTCGAGACGATCAACCGCGGCGAAATCCATATCGAGGAGGTCGATCTCGACGGCTTGGTCCAGGGCGTGGTCGCCCGCGGCACGCTCTCCGCCTCGACCCAGGTGGCGCCGGCCGAGGTCTTCGTGATCGCCGTGCCGACCCCCTTCGACAAGGATCATGCGCCCGACATTTCCTATGTGCTGGCCGCCGCGCGGTCGATCGCGCCGGTGCTCAAGAGCGGCGACGTGGTGATCCTGGAATCGACCTCGCCGGTCGGCACTACCGAGGCGATGCGCGACCTGATCGCCGAGATGCGCCCCGACCTGAAGATCCCGGGCCTTAGCCGCGAGGCGCCCGATCTCTCGATCGCCTATTGCCCCGAGCGCGTGCTGCCCGGGAAGATCCTGGAAGAACTGACCAACAACGATCGCTCGATCGGCGGCATCACGCCCCGGTGCGCGCGCAAGGCGCTGGCCTTCTACAAGCGGTTCGTGCGCGGGACCTGCGTCACCACCGACGCGCGCAGTGCCGAGATGACCAAGCTGGTCGAGAACGCCTACCGCGACGTCAACATCGCCTTCGCCAACGAGCTGTCGATCGTCAGCGACAAGATGGGCCTCGACGTGTGGGAGGTGATCCGCCTCGCCAACCGCCACCCGCGCGTCAACATCCTCTCGCCCGGGCCCGGCGTGGGCGGGCACTGCATCGCGGTCGATCCGTGGTTCATCGTCCACGGCGCGCCCGAGGAGACCCCGCTGATCCGCACCGCGCGCGGCGTGAACGACGGCAAGATCCGCCACGTGATCCGCAAGGCCGAGGCGCTGGTCGAGGCCAACCCGAACGCGCAGGTCGCCTGCCTGGGCCTGGCCTTCAAGGCCAACATCGACGACTTCCGCGAAAGTCCGGCCCGCCTGGTCGCGGCGACGCTGGCACGGCGCTTCGGCAGCCGGATCAATGTGGTCGAACCCTATGCGGCCGAGCTGCCGATCGAGTTCACCGATACCGGCGCCACGCTGATCGACGTCGATACCGCGCTGGAGGACTGCGACCTGCTGATCGTGCTGGTCGACCACGACGTCTTCCGCGTGGTCCCGCTGGCCGAGCGGGCGGACAAGCTGGTCTACGACACGCGCGGGATCTGGCCGGACCAGCCGAAGGCGGTTGAGGCGGGCGAGGCGGGGCTGCGGCTGGCCAGTTGATATATGTCGTCCCGGGTTGGACCCGGGACGACGCTTTCCGGCTCAGCCCACCCAGTGGCAGACGCGCTGGCGGTGGTGATGGCGCCACACCGTCTGGCAGACCTGATGCCGGTGGTGCTTGTTCCAGCGGTTGTGATGGTCGCGCGCCTGGACGGGCGCGGCCATAGCGACAGCGGAAACGGCGAGCGCGGCGGCGATCGTGAGTTTGGGAAATTTCATCGTCGGTCCTTCCACAACCTCAGCCAGAGCAGGAACGCGCTCGCGGCGGTTCGGCTCCACGGTTCGGCGCAGCTAGATTCCCGCGTACCACTGGTAGCCGCCGGCATCCTCCCAGTACCCGCCCTTGCCGCCGTAGAGCCCGGCCAGGCTGGCGACGAGCTCGATCCGCATCACGTACTTGGCGTGCTTGTAGCCGAGCTGCTTCTCTGCCCGCAGCCGCAAGGGTGCACCGTGGGCGAGGGGGAGGGGCTTATCGTTCATCCGCCACGCCAGGATCGTCTGCGGGTGGAAGGCATCGATCAGGTCGATGGATTCGTAATAGGGCGTCGTCCCGAAGGAATCGGCGCAGTGGAACACCGCGTATTTGGCGCCAGGCAGCAGCCCGGCCAGGGCCAGCACCGCGCCCAGTTGTGGCCCCTGCCACTTGCCGATCGCGCTCCACCCCTCGACGCAGTCGTGCCGCGTGATCTGCGTGCGCTGCGGCATGGCCTGCAGCGCGGCGAGGGGCAGGGCAAGGTTCTGGCGGACCAGTCCGTCGATCCGGAGCGCCCACTGCGCGAAGCCCATGTCGAAATGTCTCTGGTAGAGCGGATCGGTCGGCGCGGTATTGCCGTTGGCGCGGAAATTGGGCGACATCTGGCTCTCGGAGAACTCCCGCGCCAGGGCGTCGCGCCCGGTGATCAACCGCTGCGCCGGCATGTGCAGATCCGCCGCTTGCGTCAGCAGGCCGCGGACCATGGGGCTCTGGTTCAGGCGGTCGCAGGCCGAGACCAGCAGGCCGCCCGTACCGGCGGCGAGAACCTTGCGGCGGCTCAGGCTCACGGCCGGTCCTCCGGCAGGCGGTACCAGCCGGTGATCATCGAACGCAGCTCGTTAGCCGGCCCGGCGAGCAGGACCATGGCGATATGGACCACGAAGAAGCCGACGAGGCCGAAGGCGGCGACGAAGTGGATCGAGCGGGCCGACTGGCGGCCGCCGAACAGGTCGACCAGCAGCGGCCAGGCGGCGTCGATCCCCGGTGCCATGGCCAGGCCGGTCAGGATCATCAGCGGCAAGAGGCCGAACAGCACGCCGCAATAGGCCGCCTTCTGCAGCACATTGTAGCGCAGCGCCGCGGCGCCGGTGGGGAAGCGCAGCGCGGCGTGAGCCTTGATGTCGTGCCAGATGTGCCTGGGCCGCCATTCCTTGCGGGTGATGTGGAGATCGCGCGCGATGTGGCGGTTGAGCAACGACCAGGCGAGGTAGGCCAGCAGCCCGAAAGCGAGCACCCAGGCAAAGGCCAGGTGCCACAGCCGCGCATCAGCCAGGTTGTAGCCTGAGGGCAGCGTCATCCAGCCGGGGAAAGCGACGCCGTCGGTTTCCGCGATCTCGAGCCAGGCATGGTCGGGATTGGCGCCGTAGTGGCCCCAGTAAAGCCGCGGGTGGGCGTTGAAGATCATCAGCCCGCTCATCAGCATGATCAGCACGACCATGGCATTCACCCAGTGCCACAGCCGCGTCGAGAGCCGGTGCCGCCGCACCAGTTCGCCGCCCCGAGGCCCGGGGTTCTGGCCGGGGTTCTGGCCGGGGTTCTGCTCGGGGGCCTGCGCGTCGCTCATCGCGCACCGAGTCTATAGGGCGGTGGGGCGGCGGTCCAGGGTCCGAGCACCGACCCTAGCGGTAGCTCAGCCCGGGATTGTCGCCGGCTAGCGGGATGCGCAGCGTGTTCTGGACGAAGGCGACGCCGACATAGTGGCCGACCATCATGAGGTACTCGATCAGCTGGGCCTCGTCCCAGGTCCTGGCCAGGGCTTCCCAGGTGGCGTCCGACAGCGCGTAGTCGGCAAGCAGCTCCTCCACCCCGCGCAGGATCGCGATATCGTGCTCGCTCCATCCCTCCGCCGCCGAGCCTTGCGTCACCCGCGCCGCCTCTTCGGCGGTCCGGCCGAAGCGCTGGGCGATATCGACATGCTCGCCCCATTCGTAGGGCGACTGGCTGAGCCAGGCGATGCGCAGCACGGCCAGCTCGCGGTCGCGCGGAGGGAGGCGGCCGGTGAAGACCGCCGAGCCCATCTCCATGTGGCAGCCGAACAGGTCGGGCTGCTTGAGCACCACGCGCATGTACTGGGGCAGGCGGTCGACCGGGCCGACGCCGGCGCCGGCGCGCACCCGGTTGACCTGATCGCGCTGCTCGGCCGTGACCTCTTCGTTCGGCACCGCCTCGATCCGCGGTCCGTCGCCGACCACATGGGCCTGCCGCGCGGCATAGTCGGTCTCGATCTTGCCGGTGATGGGCTGCCTGGCGCTCATTCATCTCTCTCCGTGTCGTTTGCGGCGGAGCATAGCCATGCGAACTACTCGCCGGAAAGATGGAGCGCGATTTGCCGCCGGTGCGGTGCGCGGCGATGCTCGGCAAGGTAGATCCCCTGCCAGGTGCCGAGCGCCAGCCGCCCGCCGATCACGGGGATCGACAGGGTCACCCCGGTCAGTGTGGCGCGCAGGTGGGCGGGCATGTCGTCCGGTCCCTCGTCGGCGTGGGCATAGTGCGCGCCCTCCGGCGCCAGTCGGTCGAGCCAGCGTCCGAGGTCCGCGCGGACCTCGCGCGCGGCGTTCTCCTGGATCAGGAGCGAGGCCGAGGTATGACGGCAGAGCAGGCTGGCCAAACCTTCGGCAATGCCGGTCGCCGCGACCCAGCGGGCGATCTCTCCGGTGATTTCGGTGAAACCCTGCCCCGGAGTGGCGAATTCCAGCATGGTGGTGGTCTGGCGCATGACGCCCCTATAGGCCGGGTGAGCTTCCGGCACGACCTCTTTGCCGAAGCACCGGTCCTGGCCGGTTTCACCCTGTGGCCCGATGTGGTGTCCCAGGCCGAAGCGGCGGAATTCGCCGCGCATATCGATGCCGCTCCGCTCGCGCCGTTCCGGGTGGGCCCGGTCGCCGGTCTATCCTCGACCAATTCCGTCAAGTTGCGCTTGCAGGAACCAGACGCCGGTCGCGGTGCCGGGCCCCGTCAGCTCGACCTCCGGGTTGTGCCCGTGGTGGACGCTCTGGACGCTGGTCAGCGCAGGCGCTGGCCGGCGCAGCTGTCCTCATCGTTCCCGTCGATGTCGAGGCAGCGACCATCGAAAGCGCCCGGCCGGATGGCCAGTCCCAGCTGTGCGGCTAGCGTCGGAGCGATGTCCACGGTCTCGACCGGGGCGGGCTGCTCTTCCGCGCCGAGGCCTTTGCGCCAGAACAGGATCGGCACTCGCCGGTCGTAGTCCCACGGGCTGCCATGCGTGGCGACGGCGCCCTTGTCGGGATCGGCGATCGGCGTGATCGCGCGGCCCAGCAGGATCACGACGTCGCCGGACCGCTCCGGATCGAACGAGGCGCGAGCGCGCTGCACGAGGGTCCAGTCCTGCGGCGAGCCGGTGGGCGGCGGCGTCGCGGCGAGCTCGGCGCGGCTGAACGCGGCCGCCACCTGGGGATGGGCGCGGGCGATGGCGACCAGGGCGGCTCCCGCCTTCGCCTTGTCGTCCGGGCTCAAGGCGGCGGAAAAATAGAAGTCGCCGAACGGACCGTCGCTGTAGAGCAGTCGGCCGGCAGCGGCGATGCCGGTCCTGGCGGCGATCGCGGTCGTGAGCTCGCTTTCGGTGAGGCCGGCGCCCACGCGCGCCGCTCCCGGCAGTCCCTGCCGTATCGACCGCTCGGGCAGGTCGAGGCCGCCGTGATCGGCCGACAGCGCCACGACGTAATCGATATGGAGTGCGTCGAGATGATCGAGCAGCCGTCCGATGCTCTTGTCGAGCTCCGCCATCTGGATGCACATTTCGGCGCCTTCGGTGCCGAATGTGTGGCCGATATAGTCGGTCGCGGAAAAGCTGACCGCCAGGACGTCGGGAACCGAGCCTTGTCCAAGCTTCATTTCGTCGACGAGACCGATCGCCAGGTCGGCCGTCGCGGCGTCGATCCTCGGCGAAACCCGGAACGACGGTTCCTTGCCGGCTTCCATGGCAAAGCGTCCCGTGCCGACCGTCCTGGCGCCGGCCGCGACGGGACGATCACGCCCGGCGCACCAGGCGGGCAGCGCGATGGCGGGGGCGCCCGCCTTGATGATCTCGGTCGCTCTCGCATTCTCCGCGGCAACGGCGGGGCTCGCCGTTCGGCCGGCAAGGGTGACGAAGGCGCCGCGTTTCCACCAGTAGGCGGCGTCGATCGTGTGCCCGCCCATCATCATCACGGCCCGGTCCTTGGCCGAGACGGCGACATTGCGGCTGCCGGGGCTGACCTTTTTCAACCACTCGCCAAGCGTGGGCACCTTGAGGTGCCAGGCGGAAACCACCGGGTCGTCGGGCGTGCTCGCCGGATCGCGCTCGTCCTCGGCGCAATATATGCGCTTTTCCGCCCGCGCGGCGCCGGGGGCGAACCACATGTTGGCGATGATCCCGCTTCGTGCCGGCCGTACGCCGGTGAGGAGCGTGGAATGACCCGGACAGGTCTCCGTCGCCGCGTGCGATTGAAAGCCCGAAGGAAACACCGCGCCTCGTTGCAGCCGGGCGAGCCCGGCGGTGTACCGGCTACGGTATTCGGCGAAGAGATCCGCGGAGAATTGATCGACCGATATCATCAGCACCAGCTTCGGCGCGGCCGGGGAGACGGGCGGCGTTTCGGGCGCGGGACGGGACGGATCCTTGGCTTGGGCGCCGGATGCGATCGCGAGCAGGGCGGGAAGGATGAGCGAGCAGCAGGCGCGGCGCATGAGCATTCTTCGAAAATTTCCCGGTTCGTCTCGGCGCAGGCATGTCGGCGCGACGCGCAAGCGGCCCGCATCTCGGGATGTGAGGCAACGGGGTCGTATTGTCCATTTGTTGCGGTGGGGTGTCAGGATGGCCCATGTTCCGCCGCTTCCGTCTGCTCAATTCGGAATGCAGGTCAGATTTCGACCTGACTGCCCAGCTCGATCACTCGGTTGGCGGGGAGTTTGAAGAACTCCATCGCGCTCTCGGCATTGCGGACCATCCAGGCGAACAGCTTCTCCCGCCAGATCGCCATGCCGGGCCGGGCTGAGGGGATGAGGGTCTGTCTGGCGAGGAAGTAGCTGGTTTCCATCCGCTTGAAGGGACCACCTGCCTGAGCTTCGGCGTCGAGCTCGGCCGGGATATCCACCTCGTCCATGAAGCCGTAGCGCAGGACGATCCGGTAGAAGCCCTGGCCCAGGTCGTCGACGACGCTGCGTTCCGCCGCCGGAATATGCGGCACGTTGGCCGTATCGACCGTGAGCAGGACCACGCGGTCGTGCAGGATGTGGTTGTGCTTGAGATTGTGCAGCAGCGCCGGCGGGATCACGTCGGTGGCGGAGCACAAGTAGACCGAGGTGCCGGCCACCCGCCGCGCGCTGCGGCCGGCGGAGCGGATGAACAGCTCGATCGGCATGGCGTCCTCGTGCAGCCGCTCGCGGACCAGGTGGCGTCCGGTCGCCCAGGTCGTCAGCGCGGTGAAGGTCACGGCCGCGACGAGCAGCGGGAACCAGCCGCCGTCGGGGATCTTGGTGAGGTTGGAGGCGAAATAGAGCCCGTCGACGAGCAGGAACGCCCCCGTGACCAAGGCGGCGAGCGGCCAGGGCCAGCGCCACACCGCGAAGGTCAGCACCCCGATCATGCAGGCGGTGATGAACATCGTGCCGGTCACCGCGATACCGTAGGCCGAGGCGAGATTGCCCGAGTTGCGGAAGCCCAGGACGAGCAGGATGACGAGCAGCAGCAGCGCCCAGTTCACCAGCGGCACATAGATCTGCCCAGCCGCGCTGGCGCTGGTGTGGCGGATCTTGAGGCGCGGCAGGAAGCCGAGCTGCATGGCCTGCTGCGACACCGAATAGGCGCCCGAGATCACCGCCTGGCTGGCGATGATCGTCGCCAGGGTCGCGAGGATCACCAGGGGCAGCCGCAGCCATTCCGGCGCCATCAGGAAGAACGGGTTCTCGGCCGCGCCGGGATTGCGGAGCAACAGGGCCGATTGGCCGAGATAGTTGAGCAGGAGGCAGGGGAAGGCCACCCATAGCCAGGCCGCCATGATCGCGCGGCGGCCGAAGTGGCCCATGTCGGCATAGAGCGCTTCGGCCCCGGTCACGGCCAGCACGACCGAGCCGAGGGCGAGGAAGGCCAGCGCCGGGTCGATCAGGAAGAAGCGCAAGGCATGGATCGGGCTCAGCGCCCAGAGCACTTCCGGCGCGCGAGCGATGCCCATGATCCCCAGCACCGCCAGCACCGCGAAGTAGACCAGCATTACCGGACCGAACAGCTTGCCCACCGCCTCGGTGCCGCGCGACTGGATCGAGAACAGGCCGATCAGGATGACGATGGCGATCGGCAGCACCAGGCGCTCCATGCCGGCCTGGACGACCGTCAGGCCTTCGACCGCGGAGAGCACCGAAATGGCCGGAGTGATGATCGCATCGCCATAGAACAGCGCGGTCGCGATCACGCCGAGCATGGTCATCGTCGCGCTCCAGCGGGTCGGTCCCAGCCTGCCGCGGATCAGCGCCAGTAAGGCCATGCTGCCGCCTTCGCCCTTGTTGTCGGCCCGCAGGACCACGAAGACGTATTTGAGCGTGACGACGATCATCATCGTCCAGAAGATCAGCGAGAGCACGCCGAAGACATGGGCCTGATCCACCGTCAGCGGATGGTGGCCGACGAAGCTTTCCTTCAAGGCATAGAGCGGCGAGGTGCCGATGTCGCCGAAGACGACGCCGATCGCCCCCACCGCCAGCGCGGGCAGGCTTTGCGGGCGGCCATGGGCCTGTTCCGTTTCGCTCATGCTCGCGCCGGTATGCCCGCGCGCGCGGCGGCGCCACGAACTTTACGGAATCTTTATGCGATCGGCGATCTTTCACATGGAAGCTTAACGCCCATCGGGTCCATCTGGGCTGCCACATCGACACGAGATGTGGAACCATGACGACCATTCATCAGCGACTGCGCGCCGGAGAGCGCATCTGGGCGACGGAAGCCTGCTTCCGTCTGGCCGGCCTCGCCGCGCTGGCCGTCGCCGGCTGGATCTTCCGGCAGATTCCCCCGCGAAGCCAAGCAAGTCCTCGCGAATTCCTCGCCGCCGCGCTGGCCGTCGCCTGCCTCTGGGCCGGTCTGGCCCTCGCGCTCGAAGGCCCGGGCCTGCTGCGCCTGATGCCGCGGCCGCCGCGCGCGCTGTTCTAGAAGGAGATCGACGTGACCGACCTGACCTGGCTGGCCGCCGTCGCGGGCCTGTTCCTGCTGACGCTCGCCTACGTCCGCCTCTGCGACAAGGCCTGAGGAGCAACGCGATGCCGCTTTCCCTCATTCTCGCCGGGCTCACCGCGCTGGGCCTGCTCGTCTACCTCGTGGCCGTGCTGATCCGGCCCGAGCGTTTCTGAAGGAACCCGCCATGACCATCCAGGGCTGGGCGCTCATCCTCGTCTTCACCGCCGCCACGATCGCGCTCGCCAAGCCGGCCGGCCTATGGTTCTTCGCCGTCTACGAAGGGCGGCGCACGCCGCTCCACACGGTGCTCGGGCCGATCGAGCGCGGCTTCTACAGGCTCGGCGGGATCGACCCGAATGCCGAACAGGGCTGGCGGCGCTATGCCGTCCACATGCTGGCGTTCCAGCTGGCCACGCTGGTCTTCACCTACCTGATCCTGCGCTTCCAGGACCTCCTGCCGCTCAATCCGCGCGGCCTGGCCGGGCAGGATCCGCAGCTCGCCTTCAACACGGCGGTCAGTTTCACCACCAACACCAACTGGCAATCCTATTCGGGCGAGAGCCTGTCGGTGTTGAGCCAGATGTTGGGGCTGACGATCCACAACTTCCTGTCCGCCGCGACCGGCATCGGAATCGCCTTCGCGCTGATCCGCGGCTTCGCGCGGCGCGAGGCCAAGGGCATCGGCAATTTCTGGGCCGACCTGACGCGGGTCACGCTCTATGTGCTGCTGCCCGCCTGCTTGGCCTATGCTGTGTTCTTGCTTGCCAGCGGCGTGCCCCAGACCTTTGCTGCGCTGGTCGATGCCCGCACGCTGGAAGGCGCGCGGCAGACGATCCTGCTCGGTCCCGTCGCCAGCCAGGAAGCGATCAAGATGCTCGGCACCAACGGCGGCGGGTTCTTCAACGCCAATTCGGCCCATCCTTTCGAGAACCCGACCGCGCTGACCAATCTGGTCCAGATGCTGTCGATCTTCGCGCTCGGTGCCGGCCTGACCCATGTCTTCGGCAAGGCGGTGGGCAATCCGCGGCAGGGCTGGGCGATCCTGGCGGCGATGCTGCTGCTGTTCCTCGGCGGCGTCACCGTTGCCTACTGGCAGGAGGCCGCCGGCAACCCCGTGCTGCACCAGCTCGGCGTCGCCGGGGCCAACCTGGAGGGCAAGGAAGTCCGCTTCGGCGCGGCGGCCTCGGCCCTGTTCGCGGCCGTCACCACGGCGGCCTCGTGCGGCGCGGTCAACGCGATGCACGACAGCTTCACCGCGCTGGGCGGAATGATCCCGCTGATCAACATGCAACTGGGCGAGGTCGTGATCGGCGGTGTCGGCGCAGGGCTCTACGGCTTCCTGCTGTTCGCCATCCTGGCGGTCTTCGTCGCCGGGCTGATGGTCGGCCGCTCGCCGGAATATGTCGGCAAGAAGATCGAGGCGCGCGAGGTCAAGTTCGCGGTGCTGGCGATCGCCGTGCTGCCGCTCTGCATCCTCGGCCTCACCGCGCTCGGCGCGGTCCTGCCCGCCGGGCTGGCCGGGCCGCTCAACAAGGGGCCGCACGGCTTCACCGAGATCCTCTACGCCTTCACCTCGGGAACCGGGAACAACGGCTCGGCCTTCGCCGGCCTGAGCGCGGGCACGCCGTTCTACAACGGCCTGCTCGGGATCGCGATGTGGGTGGGGCGCTTCTTCGTGATCGTCCCCGCCCTGGCCATCGCCGGCAGCCTGGCGGCGAAAAAGGTCCACCCGGCTTCGGCCGGCTCCTTCCCGACGACCGGCGCGCTGTGGGTCGGCCTGCTGGTCGGGATCATCCTGATCCTCGGCGGACTGACCTTCCTGCCCAGCCTCGCCCTCGGTCCGATCGCCGATCATCTCGCGATGATCCGCGGCCAGCTCTTCTGACAGGTGCACCGATGACCACCGCAACCGTCTTTTCCGCCGGCCTGATCGGGCCCGCGCTACGCGATGCCGTCCGCAAGCTGGACCCGCGCGAACTGGTGAAGAACCCCGTGCTCTTCACCACCGCCGTCGTCGCCCTGCTGCTGACCATGCTGCTGGCGCTGGGGCAGGAGCCGCTGCCGCTCTCGTTCCAGGCGCAACTGATCGTCTGGCTGTGGCTGACCGTGCTGTTCGGCACTTTCGCGGAGGCTCTCGCCGAGGGCCGCGGCCGGGCCCAGGCGGCGTCGCTGCGGGCGACCAAGGCCGATCTCGTCGCCAAGCTGCCGGACGGCAAGACCCTGCCCGCATCCCGGCTGAAGCGCGGCGACGTGGTGCTGGTCGAGACCGGCGACCTCATCCCCGCCGACGGCGAGGTGATCGAGGGCGTCGCCTCGGTCAACGAAGCCGCGATCACGGGTGAAAGCGCCCCGGTGATCCGCGAGGCGGGCGGCGACCGGTCCGCCGTCACCGCCGGCACCCGCGTGATCTCCGATCGGATCAAGGTCCGCGTGACCCAGGAGCCGGGCCAGGGCTTCCTCGACCGGATGATCGCCCTGGTCGAAGGCGCGCAGCGGCAGAAGACGCCGAACGAGATCGCGCTGACCATCCTGCTCGTCGGCCTGACCATCGTGTTCCTGATCGCGGTGGCGACCATTCCCGGCTTCGCGTCCTACGCCGGGGGCCATGTCCCCGTCGCGGTCCTGGCCGCCTTGCTCATCACCCTGATCCCCACGACCATCGCCGCGCTGCTCTCGGCCATCGGCATCGCGGGCATGGACCGGCTCGTGCGGTTCAACGTCCTCGCCAAGTCGGGCCGCGCGGTCGAGGCGGCAGGGGACATCGACGTCCTGCTGCTCGACAAGACCGGGACGATCACGGTCGGCGACCGCCAGGCGAGCCGGTTCGTGGCGTTGGCGGGCGTCGGGCTGGACGAACTCGCCAGCGCGGCGCTGGTCGCCAGCCTGGCCGACGAAACCCCCGAGGGGCGCTCGATCGTCGCGCTCGCTCGCGAAAAGTTCCGGATCTCGATGCGGTCCTTGCCCGCAGGCGCCGAGATCATCCCCTTCACCGCCCAGACCCGCATCTCAGGCGTGAAGTGCGATGCGGGCCTGATCCAGAAGGGCGCGGTCGATGCCGTGTTCAAGGCGAATCCCGGTTCGGGCTCGACGCCCCAGGCCGCCGAACTGCGCCGCATCACCGAAGAGATCGCGCGGGCGGGGCAAACCCCCCTCGCGGTCGCGATCGACGGGCGGTTGCTCGGCGCCGTGGCGCTCAAGGACGTGATCAAGGCGGGCGTGCGCGAGCGCTTCGCCGAACTGCGCCGCATGGGCATCCGCACCGTGATGATCACCGGCGACAATCCGCTGACCGCCGCCGCCATCGCCGCCGAGGCCGGCGTCGACGATTTCCTCGCCGAAGCCACGCCCGAGGACAAGCTCGCCCTGATCCGCCGCGAGCAGGAGGGCGGACGGCTGGTCGCCATGTGCGGCGACGGCACCAACGACGCGCCCGCCCTGGCCCAGGCCGATGTCGGCGTGGCGATGAACACCGGCACCCAGGCCGCGCGCGAGGCCGGCAACATGGTCGATCTCGATAGCGATCCGACCAAGCTCATCGAGATCGTCGGCCTCGGCAAGCAGATGCTGATGACCCGCGGGGCGCTGACGACCTTCTCGGTCGCCAACGACGTCGCGAAGTATTTCGCGATCATCCCGGCCATGTTCGTCGCGCTCTATCCCAGCCTCGGCGTGCTCAACGTGATGGGCCTGGCGTCTCCGAACAGCGCGATCCTGTCGGCGATCGTGTTCAACGCGCTGATCATCCCCGCGCTGGTGCCGCTGGCGCTGCGGGGCGTGACCTACCGTCCGGTCGGCGCCGGGCCGCTGCTGGCCCGCAATCTCGCGATCTACGGCCTCGGCGGCCTGGTCGCCCCCTTCATCGGCATCAAGGCCATCGACCTCGTGGTCGGCGGCCTCGGCCTTGCCTGAGGACACGCGCAATGCTCCAGGATCTCGCTTCCTCGCTCCGCCCCGCCGTGGTGTTGACCCTGCTCTTCGCCGCCCTGCTGGGCCTTGCCTATCCGGCCGCCGTCACCGGGATCGGACAAGTGCTGTTCCCCGGCCAGGCGGGCGGCAGCCTGGTCAGCCGAAACGGCGTGGTGATCGGCTCCGAACTGATCGGGCAGCGTTTCGCCGGTCCCGGCTATTTCCACGGCCGCCCCTCCGCCGCCGGCAAGGACGGCTACGATGCGACCGCCTCCAGCGGCTCCAACCTCGGTCCGACCAGCCAGGCGCTGGCCGACCGGGTCAAGGCCGACCTCGCCGCATATCCCGCTCCGCCAGAGAACCCCGACGTTCCTCCTGATCTGGTGACTACGTCCGCCTCGGGGCTCGATCCCCACGTCAGTCCCGAGGCGGCGCTTTTCCAGGTACGGCGGGTGGCGCGGGCCAGGGGCTTGAGCGAAGCGGGGGTGCGGGATCTGGTCGCGCGGCATACCGAGCAGCCGCTGTTCGGCTTCCTCGGCGAGCCCCGCGTCAACGTGCTCCGGCTCAACCTCGCTCTCGACAGCGTGAGCGGAAAGGCCGAAAAGCCGCGACGGTGAACGAACGGCGCCCCGATCCCGAAGCCTTGCTGCGCGCCGCGGCGCAGGAGGGGCGCGGGCGCCTCAAGGTCTTCCTCGGCGCCGCGCCCGGGGTCGGCAAGACCTTCGAGATGCTCAGCGAAGCCGCCGCGCGCCGCGATGCCGGAATGGACGTCGTAATCGGCGTGGTCGAGACTCACGGCCGCGCCGAAACCCAGGCCAAGGTCCACGGCTTCGAGACCGTTCCGCGCCGCGCCATCCAATATCAGGGCCATGCGCTCGACGAGATGGCCATCGACGCGATCCTGATCCGGCATCCCCGGCTGGTCCTGGTCGACGAACTGGCCCACACCAATGCCCCTGGCAGCCGTCACGACAAGCGCTACCAGGATGTCGAGGAACTGCTCGCGGCCGGGATCGACGTCTATTCCACGCTGAACATCCAGCACCTCGAAAGCCTCAACGACGTGGTCGCCTCGTTCACCCAGGTCCGGGTGCGCGAAACCTTGCCGGACAAGGTGCTCGACCAGGCCGACATCGAGATCGTCGACATTCCGCCCGACGAGCTGATCGAGCGGCTCAAGGACGGCAAGGTCTACGTCCCGGACGAGGCGACGCGGGCGCTCGGCCACTTCTTCTCGAAATCCAACCTCTCCGCCCTGCGCGAACTGACCCTGCGCCGCGCGGCCCAGGCGGTCGACGCGCAGATGCTGGACTATCTGCGCGCCCATGCCCTGGCGGGTCAGTGGGCGGCGGGCGAACGGCTGGTCGTGGCGGTCAGCGAGCAGCCGGGGTCGCTCGAACTGATCCGCGCGGCGAAGCGGATCGCCGACGCGCTCAGCGCGCCCTGGACCGCGGTCCATATCGAGACGCCCCGCAGTGCGCGTCTGAGTGACTTTGACAACGAACAGCTCGCCCAGGCGCTGCATCTCGCGACGCAGCTCGGCGGACAGGTGGCGACCGTGCCGGCCGAGACCGTGAGCGAAGGCCTGGTTCGCTTCACGCACGAGGCCCGGGCGACCCAGCTCATCGTCGGCAAGTCGCTCCGCTCGCGCTGGTTCGAACTGCGGCATGGCTCGGTGGTCGACCAACTCGTGCGCGGCACGCCGGGCGTGGCGGTCCACGTCCTGCCGATGGGCATCGCTTCTCCAGCGCCACGGAGCCAGCGTCGCGCGGGAAGCTGGGGAACATGGCGCGGCTACCTGGTGTCGCTTGGCCTGACCGGGGTGGTCACCTTGGTCGGCTGGGCGCTGCTGACCGCGGAAAGCCTCACCAACGTCGGCCTGCTCTACCTCTTGCCCGTCATGGTGGGGGCGACGCGATTCGGGGTCCGCACCGGAATCGTTACCGGCCTGGTGTCCTCGCTAGCCTACAATTTCTTCTTCATTCCCCCGACCCACACCTTCACGATCCAGGATCCGCAGAACATCATCACCGTGCTCGTCCTGCTGGGGGTGGCCGTGGTCAGCAGCCAGCTTGCCGCGCGGGTGCGAGAGCAGGCGCTGCTGGCCCAGCAGAGCGCGGCCCAGAACAGCGCGCTCGCCGGCTTTTCCCGCCTCCTGACCGGGATCAGCCAGCGCGAGGAGCTCGGCCAGGTGCTCTGTGCGGAGATCGGGCGGCTGTTCCAGGCGAACGCGATCCTGCTGCTGCCCGAGGACAACGGGCTGGTCGTGAGGGCGGCCAATCCGCCCGAGGACAAGCTCGACATGCTGGAAGATGCCGCGGCGCGCTGGGCCTTCGACAACAACCGGCCGGCCGGGCGCGGCTCCGACACGCTGACGGCCAGCGAATGGTTGTTCCAGCCTATCGCGGCGGGCGGCAAGGCGCTTGGGGTGTTCGGTCTGGCCAGCCCCGATGCCAGGGCGGCGATCCGTTCCGACGAATTGCCGCTCTTGCTCAGCCTGCTCGACCAGGCCGGGCTTGCGCTCGAACGGATCACGCTCGTCGACGAGATCGCCGAGATCGCCCAGCTCAAGGAACGCGACCGCCTTCGCGCCGCCCTGCTTTCGTCGGTAAGCCACGACTTGCGGACCCCGCTCACCTCGATTCTCGGAACCCTCGCGCAAATCCGCGGGACAGCGGGGGAGGCCGAAGACATCGCCACCGCCCGCAGCGAAGCGGAGCGCCTCAATCGTTTCGTCGCCAACCTGCTGGACATGGCCCGGATCGAGGCCGGGGCTCTCAGCCAGGCGACCGAGCCGATCGACCTGGCCGACGCCGTGGACCACGCCGTTCGCGACATGCGGCGCACGCTCGCCGAACACCGCGTCGAAATCGCGCTGCCGGACGACCTGCCGCTTGTCCTGGTCGATCCGCAACTGTTCCACCACTGCCTCATCAACCTGATCGACAATGCCGCGAAGTATGCTCCACCCAGATCGACCATCACGGTTTCCGCGCGGCGCGAAGGGGGCGCGTTGGTCGTTGAGGTTCTGGACGAGGGGCAGGGCATTCCAGCCGGCGAGGAACGGCGGATATTCGAAACTTTTTTCCGGATAGAAGGGTCCGATCGCAAGGGAGGAACCGGCCTGGGTCTAGCGATCGTCAAGGGATTTGCGGATGCCATGGGCCTCGCGGTCGGCGCCGCGAACCGCGAGCGGAAGGGCGGCGCCTGCTTTGCGATCTCCTTTCCGCCCGGCCGCCTGAAGGAAGTCGCCCCAATCCCATGAGCCAGCCCACGACCCTCCTCGTAGTGGATGACGAACCGGCGATCCGCCGCCTGCTTCACACGGCCCTGGCCAGGGACGGCTACCGTGTGATCGAAGCCCAGGACGCGCGCGAGGCGCTTGCCGCGTTGCATATCGATCATCCCGATGCCGTGCTCCTCGACCTTGGCTTGCCCGATCGCGACGGTCTTGAATTGGTGACCCTGCTCAAGTCGGCCGGGGCAACGGTGATCGTGGTTTCAGCCCGTGACGCCACGGCCCAGAAAGTCGCGGCGCTCGATCTGGGAGCGGACGACTATGTGACCAAGCCGTTCGATACGGAGGAGGTGGCGGCCCGTATTCGCGTGGCATTGCGCCACCGCCTTGCCGCCGATGCGGAGCTGCCTTTGCTGACCATCGGCTCCGTGGAGATCGATCTCGCCCGCCGGGTGGTGAAACGCGGCGGCGCCGAAGTCCACCTGACTCCGAAGGAATACGCACTGCTGGCTCAACTGGCCAAGCAGCCCGGCCGCGTCGTCACGCATACGCAGTTGCTGCGAGCCGTGTGGGGCCCCGGACACGACGGGGATATCGAGTACCTCCGCGTCGCGGCCCGCGGTATCCGGCGGAAGCTGGAAGATGACCCGTCGAAGCCCTGGATGCTTCGAAACGAGCCAGGGGTGGGATATCGGCTCGTGCCAGGTCGGTGACGCCTCGATCGCGCCTTCCGGTCCGTCAACGCTTCGCCCGGCTCGACATGGGCGGATCATTGTGGCAAGCGGCCAGCATCCGCATGGCAGCCGGAGAATGGCTGCGCCGCGGACCTGATCCAGCCGATGGGCTTGATTTGCGGGTGTAGCTCAATGGTAGAGCAGCAGCTTCCCAAGCTGAATACGGGGGTTCGATTCCCCTCACCCGCTCCACTCCCTACCCGAGCTTGAAGCGCGCCAGTCCCAACGGCAGGCCCGGGACTTCGCTGCGCCCTTTGTAGAGCGACGAGGTCTCCTCGCTCGGCAGGTCGGCGGTGGCCAGGCCCTGGCCGGCGCTGGGATCGACCGCGCAGAACCAGACGTCGCGCATGTCCTCGCCGCCGAAGCGGAGCTGGGTGTTGCCGGGGCCGGGGGTGGCATAGGGCTCCAGCGCCGTGCCGTTCGGTGCCAGGCGGACGATGTCGCTGCCGCCGAAGCCGGTGATCCACAGGTTGCCCTCGGCATCGAGCGCCATGCCGTCGCAATCGGGCTTGTCGATCAGGCGGCGGCGGTTCGAAAGCTCCAGGTCGGGCGAGACGTCGAAGACCCAGGTGCCGTCGAAGGTTTCGTTGCAGTAAAGCCGCTTGCCGTCGGGGCTGAGCATGATGCCGTTGACGAAGCCGAGGTTCTCCGCGGCCACGCGCGTCGCGCCGTCCTGGGCGAGATGGTAGAGCGTCGCCGGGCGGGTGCGCTGGCCGGCCACGATCCGCTCGAGATCGACCGAACCGACGAAGATCCCGCCATGGCCATCGGCGACCATCTCGTTGAGGCCGTTCACCGGCTCTCCGGCGATTTCGCGGACCAGCCAGCCCGACCGGCCGGTGTCGGGGTGGTTCCAGCGGATCCCGCCCTGGCCGGAGGAAAGCACGGCGCCGTCCTCGTTGACCATGATCCCACCGGTCCACATCCGCTCGGTGTCGAACGACCGCCCGTCGGCCTTGCCGCCCAGGCCGTGGATGCCCCCGGCGATCACGTCGCTGTACCAGACCGTGCCCCGGGCATGGTCGACCGCCAGGCCTTCGAGATAGATACCGGTCGCGACCGCTTCGAAATTGTCGGGCATTGCCCTCTCCGGGAGTTTTGTTCTGGAGCGGAGAGGGTGTTAGCGAGGCCCGGGCAAGTCAAGCGAGAGTCCGGCGCGAGGGGGCGCGATATCATGACGGCGGCATTCCTGGCATTCCTCGCCGCGCTGCTTGCCGGGGTCGGCGCGCGCGACCAGATGCTGGTAGCCGGGCTGGCGGCGCGCGGCTTCCTTCGGCCAACCCTGCTGCTGGTCGCCCTGGCAAGCGCCGCCGTGGCGGGCGTGATCCTGGCCAAGGCGGCGGACTACATGGCGCCGCTGCTCACCCCCGATGCGCGGGTGATGTTCGCCGGCATGGCCGCGGCGATCGCCGGAGTGGAATGCATCGCCGTGCTGCCGCGCCCGGTCCCGGCCGAGCCGACCCGTTCGCTGTTCGCCGCGGCCGTCGTGCTGATCGCGCACCAGCTGACCGACGGCGCGCGGTTCCTGGTCTTCGCCATCGCCGTGGCGACCGCCGTGCCCGATGCCGCGGCGCTGGGCGGCGCGGCCGGAGGTGTGGGTACGGTACTGATCGGCGCATTGGCCGGAGAGGCCTTGCCCGCCGTGCGATTGCGCCTGGTGCGGCGGATCATCGGTGTGGCGTTTCTGCTCGTCGGTGCCTGGTTGATGGTCCAGGCGCTCGGACTATAGGCGGCACATGGCTACCATCGACCTCATCGAACAGGCGTCCGACGCCCAGATCGCCGAATGGATCGAGCAGCGGCTGACCGCCGCGCTCGCCCTTTCCGAACGTATCGCGATCACCGTGCCGGGCGGCGCGACCCCGTTCCCGATCCTGAGCGAACTGGCTGGACGGCGGCTGCCCTGGGTCCGGATCGCGATTTGGCCCGGTGACGATCGGATCGTCGCCGAGGATCACCCCGCCAGCAACGTCGGCCGTATCCGCGCGCTGCTGGAGCCGGTCGGCGCACGGATCGTGCCCCTGGCCGAGGATGCCGCCCCGCCGCGCTTCGCACTCGCCTGGCTCGGCATGGGCAGTGACGGACACATCGCTTCGCTGTTCCCCAACACCGATCCGCGCGCCGACGATCCGTTGCGCGTCCGCCGCCTGACCCCCGACCCGCTTCCGCCCGAGGCGCCGTTCGACCGGCTCAGCCTGACGATTCCCGCGCTGCTGAACAGCGACGAGTTCCTCTTCGTCATCCGTGGTGCCGACAAGCGGGCGGTCTTCGAGGCGGCGGCGCAGGGCGAGGGCGACCTCCCGGTAGCGCGCCTGCTCGGTGCGGCACCACACCGGGTGACGTGCTTCTGCTAGAGCAGCGACAGCTGTCCGTCCGGCGCCGGCGCGTCCTCCGCCTCGCGCCCTTCGAGCGCCGATAGGGTCAATCCCATCAGCCGGATCGGTTGGGCCAGCGGCAGGATCTCGGCCAGGAGGGTGTGGCCGAGCCGGGCGAACTCGGCCTTGTCGGCAACGGCGTGCGGAACCGACCGCGCCCGGCTCATCAGCGTGAAGTCGATGTGCTTGAGCTTGAGCGTAACGGTTCGCCCACGGGCCTCGGCGCGCTCGATCCGTTCCCAGACGATATCGACGATATTGTCGAGCGCCTCGCGCAGTGCCGCGCCCGAGGAGATATCGTGGCCGAAGGTCCGTTCGCCGCCAACCGACTTGCGCGGCCGGTCGGCGCGGACCCGGCGCAGGTCGATGCCGCGCGCGGCGCGGTAGAGGTAATCGGCGAAGGAGCCGAAATTGGCGCGGAGGAACTGGATGTCCTTGGCGGCGAGGTCGGCACCGGTCTCGATCCCCAGCCGCGCCATCTTCTCGGCGCCGCGCGGGCCGACGCCGTGAAAGCGCCGCACGGGCAGGCCCGCGACGAAGCGCGCGCCCTCGCCGGGGCGGATCACGCATAGCCCGTCGGGCTTGTTCTGGTCGCTGGCCAGCTTGGCGAGGAACTTGTTGTAGGACACGCCGGCGCTGGCGGTGAGGCCGGTTTCCGCCTTGATTCGCGCGCGGATCAGCTCGGCGATGCGCGTGGCCGAGCCGATCCCGCGCAGGTCATCGGTCACGTCGAGATAGGCCTCGTCCAGGCTCAGGGGCTCGACGTGAGGGGTGTAGTCGAGGAAGATCGCGCGGATCTGCTGCGACACCTGCTTGTAGACGTCGAACCGCGCCTTCCGAAAGATCAGACCCGGGCAAAGCCGCGCCGCGCGGACCGACGGCATGGCCGAGCGCACGCCGAACCGCCTCGCCTCGTAGCTCGCCGCCGCGACCACGCCGCGCTGCGACGAACCCCCGACGGCCACGGGCCGGCCTCGGAGCGAGGGATCGTCGCGCTGCTCCACGCTGGCGAAGAAGGCATCCATATCGACGTGGATGATCTTGCGCAGGCCGCTTTCCAGCACATTGGGATCCTAAGCTTAGAATTCCACGTGGACAAGTTGTC
>JADMIO011251629.1_pt1 | contig 65785 bp, 54 predicted proteins | sample 8958161 | NCBI WGS metagenome assembly JADMIO01 (sample SAMN16585339, study PRJNA669376) | soil metagenome | isolation source: Crop rotation soil | place: USA: Cullars Rotation, Alabama | collected 2011
CGCGACAACTTGTCCACGTGGAATTCTAAGCTTAGGATCCCAATGTGCTGGAAAGGACGAGGGTTTCGAGCAAAGCATCGACCGCGCGCTCGGCCTGTTTGCGTCGCGCATCGAGCAGGGCGCGCGCACGGTGCCGATGATGATGGCGGCGCTCTCCGCCTACCACGCCGGCACGACGCAGATCGTCGTCGCCGGAGAGCCGATGCTCGAGAGCCTGCGCCGACGTTACCTGCCCTTTGCGATCACCATTCCGCTCGTCGCCGAGCATGCGGAGGCACTCGCGCGGCTGCTGCCGTGGACCGAAGCGATGGGCCGCCGTGCTGGTGAGCCGATCGCCTACCTCTGCCGTCACTTCACGTGCGAGGCGCCGGTGACGTCGCCGCAGGAATTAGAAGCGAAACTGTAGGCCCGCGTTAACCGCTCGTCCGTCGAGCGGCGCCCACTCGTCAACCGCCCATCGTCCGTCGCGCAGCGGCGCGGGCCGCAGCAGCGGGTCATATTTCGTCTGCCTGACGTCGCCCAGATCTTCGGCGTTGACGTAGAGGAAGGCGGGACCGATCCGTTTCGACCAGAGCGCGCCGAGGATGATGTACGGCCGGCCGTGCGAGCGGTACGGATTGTCTTCGAGCGCCTGCCGGCCCGTGTAATACCCCTCGAGGCCGATGTTGCCGGCTGTCGTCGCCCAGAACAGATCGAAGGTGGCCGTATGGCGCGGATTGAGTGGAATGTCGCGGCGTCCCGTTCCGCGCTCATCGACCTCCGTCGAGTGCAGATACATGTAGGTGGCGATGACGTCGAAGTCCTCTTCGTGGTAACGCGCGATCAGCTCGCTGCCACTGGTACGCGTCGGCGTTTCGGCGTTGACGATACGCGCGGCAAACGGGCCTGCGTCCAGCGGACGATAGACCTGCGCGCGGTCGATGCTCGAATGAAAGATGGTGGTCGTCACCTCTATCGGCGCGCGCCGCCAGGTGATATCGGTCGAGACGCTGTTTGCGTCTTCGGATCGGAGGCCCGTCATCGGCGCGAGGATCGACAGACCCGTCGCATCGGTCTCCTCGGTGAAGGGCGACGGCGCGAAGTGGCCACGGCCGCCCGACACGCGGGCCGTCCATTCGGCGGTTGGCCGGAAGAGCAGCGACAGGCGCGGGCTGAAGAAGGTGCCGAAGGCGCTGTGGTGATCGAGGCGCACGCTGCCCGAGGCCGTGAGCCAGCGGCGGACGAGGTAGTCGTCCTGCGCGAAGGCGCCCGGAATCAGATATGTGTAGCCGAAGCGCGGAACGTCGAGCGGCCGGAACGCTTCTCGCTGCGCGGCAGCCCCGGCGACCCACGTGTTCGCCCCGGTCGTGCCCGTCACCGACAGTTCGCCGAAGCTCGTCGTTGATCGCTCCCGTTCGAGCACCGTCCCGAACGTGTGGTCGTGGTGCTGCGAGACGCTGCTCGCCCGCAGCGACAGTACGCGGCCGCCGCCGACGAGCAAACGCCCCACGAGGCCTCCGTCGAACTGGCGCGTCTGGAGGTTTTCGGGATGAAAGCCGGCCCCGCCGCGACGGTCCTCGGCGACGGCGCCGACCGTCGCAAAGAACGAACGCCCGGCGCCGTTGTCCCACGAGACGCGCGGGCGCGCCTGAAAACGGCGGAACATCGGCAGATCCGCCCACGTGTCGCCGTTCAGATCGGATCGCTCCTGCCAGTGCGCGCCGCCGAGGAGGCTGTAATTCCAGTGTTCGGTGGCCGGCTGCGCGAGCCACACCGCGGCGTCGGTGCCGCGATGGGAGGTGCGGTTGACGAGCAGCTGCCGTTCCGCGATTTTGGGTCGCCGCGACACGAGATTGACGACACCGCCAATCGCCGACATCCCGTAGAGCGCCGAGGCGACGCCCTTGATGACTTCGACCTGGCCGAGATCCATCGGCGGAATCTGCAGGATGCCGACGGAGCCTGATTGCGCGCCGTAAAGGGGGAGGCCGTCCGAGAGGATCTGGGAGTAGCGGCCGCTCAGCCCCTGGATGCGAAGGCTGGCGCCGCCGAGGGCCGGGGAGGTCGTCTGCATGCGAAGACCGTTGGTCTCCGCGAGCAGCATCGACACGTCACCGGGGGACATCGAGGTCTTCTCCTGCACCTCTTCGGGTGGGACGACCTCGACACGCAGCGGGATGTCCTGCACGCGCTGCTCGGTGCGCGTCGCGGAGACGACCACGTTTTCTTCGAGCTCGGATTCCGGCTCGAGCGTCACCTCGAGGCGCGACTCCACGCCGGCGCGAATCTGAACGGGCGCGGCCCCCGGATCAAAGTCTTCTTTCGTGACGATGACGTCCGCACGGCCGGGCGCCAGCGTGAACGTCACCGTGCCGTCCGCGGCTGTGATGCCCTTCATTGACCCGGCCGTGACCTCGGCGCCCGCTACGGCGCCCTTCGCGCTGTGAACCGTGACGACGAGCGTGCCGGTGGTCTGGGCGTAAGAGGTGGTCGCGAGCACGAGCAACAGTGCCGCGCTCCACAGGATCCGCATAGACTACTGATGATATGGAATTCCAGGTCGACATCTGGCTGCGCGGCGACAATCATGCGACGACGGACGTGATTGCCCCGGTCCCCCGCGAGCCGCGCGCGTGGACCGAAGGCGACGTCGCCGCCGTCCTCACCGGTATGCTGCGGGCCATCGATCGCGCGAAGCATCCGGACGCCGATCAGAATCGCCCCATCGGCCTGCGCGGCTTCAGCTGGATCGTCAACCCTTTCGACAACGGCGTCGTCATCGCGCTCGAGATGACGCTCGGCGCGGTCGTCGCGGGTCCGTTCGATGTGGCCGAAAGTGTCTTGAGCGCGAAGATTCAGCGGGTCATGGACGCCGAACGCGCAGGCACGTCGACGGTGCATTGAAATGCGGCCGTCGGCCGGCGGCTGGTGCCGCCGACCGGGGCCGGCCAGGTGAATGGCTGACACGGTATGAGGGTGCCGGCCTGAAGAGGAGGCGTGTGGCGCCTGACTCGTTCACCTGGCGAGGGACTTCCTCCGGGTGCGGCCGGAGGATGCCAATGAGCGTACTGGGTACACGGCCGGGCTCAAAATGTGAGTCTATTTAACTCACATCCTTGACTCAGAATCGGTAGGTGTATAGCGCTTTTGTCGAAAGCCGGCGGTCCTGCGTCGCGAACTGGGCGAGCAGCGGATCGTCGAGCCAGTTGTGCGTGTAGACGACGTAGATGTCGTTGCCGGGGCGGACGATCCAGCGGAAGCGCGACTGCCACCCGGCCACGCCACTGACTGTGTCGTACTGCACGTTGTTCACCCAGGTGATAAACGGCGTGAACTGCACTTCCGGCACGACGCGATAGAGGCGTGTGTTGAACGCCGCCGGCGGCAGCGCGATCCTGTTGAACTCCGCCGAGGTGTAGACGAACAGCCCCGGCGCCAGGCGGAAGGTTACATTGCTGACGAATTCCTTCCGCGTGCCTGAATAGAACTCGCCCCCCTCGTAGCGGCCGTCGAAGGCGACCATGCGGCGATTCGACGTCCGCCAGTTCACCTGATAGCGGAAGAAGTCGAACGACGAGCCGCGCGGCAGCGTTACCCGCTGGCCGGGTGCGATGTTGATGTTGAAGGGCAGGTCGAGCCGCTCGCTGCGCGGAATCAGCTGAACCGCGAGACGGTCGTTGCTCGCCATCTCCATCTGGAACGGCTGGATGGTGAAGTTCCTCGCGATCTTCTGCCCGTCGAGCGTCGTCTGGAAGTCGCCGGTGACGGCGAAGTTGTACTGGCGTACGACGCGGTTGTTCCGCGGCCGCGGCCCGAAGTTGACGTAAGGGACGTAACGGCGGTAGGCGCTGCGGGTGACGAAGCCGACGGCCGGGTTGAAGTTCGATTCGACCGTGCGGACATCGAGGTTCCCGTTCCACCGGTCGTTGGGGTAGGCGAGCGTCGCCCCGTAAGCGTGCGTTGCGTTGGATGGCCCGGGTTGCGTCGCATCGACGTACCAACCGCTGAGCGACAGATTCTGGTTACGGCGGAAGGTGGAGGTCGCCAGCCGGAAGTCGAGGCCGAGTGTCTGCCGCGTATCCGCGCCGAGGGTGTGCGGATCGCGGCGCGTATAGGCGGCGCCGATGTAGGACTGGCGCAGCAGGCGGTGCTTGATGCGCGCGACGGTGAAATCCTCGCCCATCAGCCCATGGTCGTCGCCGGTCCGCACGTTGAGGACGCCGATATCCTGGCCGCCGAACTGCCCCGTCGCTTTGGTACCGAAGAGAATCTTCTGCTCGTTGCCCGCATCGCTCAGGCCGATGCGGCGGCTGAAGAACGGATTGACGATGAGATCGGTACCGAAGCTCGCGTTGTTCTGGCTGTTGTTGCCGCCGGCGCCGGCGCCTGGGCTGGCGAAGTCGAAGAACGTCGCGCCGTCGAGGAAGAAGTCCCGCTTTTCCGGATAGAGGAGCGAAAAGCGCGTCAGGTTGACCTGGCGCTGATCGACTTCCGTCTGCGCGAAGTCGGTGTTGATGGTCAGGTTCGTGCGCAGCGCCGGCGTCGGGTTGTAAAAAAGGTCGACGCCCGCCTGGCCGGCGGCGCTGATCGTCTCGCCCCGGGCAGGCGCATTCTGCGTGCTGCCGAGCACGTAGGGCTTGATGTCGAGCCCGTGTCCCTGCGTCACGTCCCGGAGACCGGTGACATGTCCGGCGTTGGTCATGCGGTTCAAGCCCTGGTTCCGCGCCCAGCCTGTCCAGATGCTCTGTTCGTTCTTGCGCGACAGCGTGCGGTCGACGTTGATGCCCCACGTATCGTTCGCTGGATTGAAGTTGAGCGTGCGGAAGGGAATCTCGATCTCGATCGTCCAGCTCTGCGCGTTGCGCTGAACGCGTTCGTTCCAGATGCCGTCCCACTGCCGGTTCTGGCCGTTGATGCCCATCAGCGCGTCGGACATCGCGCCCGAGGCGTTGGTCTCGAAGAAATAGCCCGTCTGGCCGTCGAGGAACGTGTCGATGGTCCACCGGATCTTGTCGTCCTGCTGGAGGAACTCGTCCCGCCGCTTCTGATAGCGCGTCAGGCGCGTGCCGGCTTCGGAGTCGTGGCAGATGACGCCGATGTAGAGGTTGTTGGCGTCGAACGCGATGCGAAATTCGGTCTGTTCGGTCGCTGGCTGGCCGTTGTCCGGGTCCATCTGCACGAAGTCGGTGGCGACCTGCGCGCGCTGCCAGACCGCCTCGTCGAGACTTCCATCGAGTGAGATGGCCTCATCCAGCGCGAGCGGCTCGGCGGCGATCGTCGGTCGCTCCTGGGGATTGGGGAGCGGCCGTTGCTGCGCGAACGCGGGCACGATCGCGGCGGCGGCGATCAGCAGGCAGAGGGGTAGCGCGAGGCGAAGCGGAGCGAAAGTCATCTGTCCCTGTGGATTGGCTCTAAGGCGTTGAAACCTAAGGGTACTACAACCGGCGCGATGCGGACGGCGGTCGGCGTGTTAAATGGGGTCGGGGGTCATTTTTAGAGGACACGGAAACTGCAACACGCATTCTTCGCGTCCTCTTTAAATGACCCCCGACCCCATTTACCACCGGCCGGGCGGGGCGGTGCTCGCGCGGACGACGAGCGTGTGGGGCAGCGTCACCTGCTCGGACGTACTCGACTTGCCGTTGAGCAAATCGAGCAGCACCCTCACCGCGATCTCGCCCATCTGCCGCATCGGCTGCGCCACCGTCGTCAGCGGCGGATCCGTGTAACGGGCGTAGCGGATGTCGTCCACACCGACGACAGAAAGATCGTCGGGGATGCGGATCTTGCGGCGGCGCGCCGTGTGAATCACGCCCATCGCCATCTCATCGTTGAAGCAGAAGATCGCTGTCGGCGGTTGCTTGCGGCCGAGCAGGCGCTCGCCGGCGACCACGCCCGAGTCGATCGAGAAGTCTCCGCTCATCACGATCAGATGCCGCTCCGCCTGTTCCTTCCTGGCGCGGGTCCGCGCGCCGTGCAGCCGCTGGTCGCTGACGTAACTGAGCTCGGGCCCGGTCACCAGGCCGATGTGCCGGTGACCGAGGCGATAGAGATGATCCATCGCCTCGACGGCCGCCGCCTGGTTGTCGATCTGCACGCTCGGGATGCCGAGCTGGGGCACGAATCCGAGCGCGTTGACGACGGGGGCATGACCGCCGCCGTTCGATTTCACGAGTCCCTCGACGCCTTTCGACAGCTTGCGTCCGAGGAAGATCAGGCCGTCGGCTTCCTTCGCCTGCAGCATCTGCGCATAGCGCTCCTCCCGGCCCTGGTCGTACTGCGTGTCGCCGAGCAGCACCGCATAGCCTTCGCCGTGCGCGGTTTCTTCGATGCCCTGGAGGATGAGCGAAAAGAGCGGCCGTGAGATGTCGGGGACGGTTATGAGGAGACGGCGCGTGCGGAGCATCCGCAGGTTCTTCGCCGTGGCGTTGGGGGCATAGCCGAGACGTTCGACGGCCGCCATCACCCTGCGCCGCGTGGCGGGGGCGACGACGGCCGCATTCGACAGCACGCGAGAGACGGTGGCGGTCGAAACGCCCGCCCGTCTCGCGACGTCGTTAATGTTTGCCACTCGCAGATTCTATCGAACAACCAACGGCCAACTCCCAACTCCCAAGTGGACTTGGGAGTTGGAGGTTGGAGGATGGGCGCTAACGGGGACCGCGTTAGAAGACGTACTTGACAGCGAATTGCCAGATGCGCGGCGTCGCGGTCGGGTTCGTCGCGAGCGAGGTAATGCGTCCAAACGTCGCCAGGTTGTTGAGCGTCGCCGCGGGGTTGGCCCAGTTCGCGTGGTTGGTCAGGTTGATGGCCTCGGCGCGCAGCTCGATGCGGGTGCCGCTCGCCAGATCGAACCCGCGGACGAAGGACTGATCCCACTGCCAGAATCCCGGGCCGCGCAGCATGTTGAACGGCGCGTTGCCCAGGGTCCCCGGCGCCGGCTGGCTGAAGGCGGCGGGGTTGAAATATCCCGTCGTGCCGCTCGTATCGCCGTACGGGTCGACACCGGGCACCACGTTCGGACGCTGCGTTGGCGCGTTGTCGGTAAATCCGTTGAGCGCGGGATCGCCGCCGGCGATGACGTTCACCGGAGCGCCGCTGCGCACCTGGATGACGCTCGAGGCGGTCCAGTGCGAGGCAATGGCGCCGAGCACGCCGCGGAAATCAGGCATGCGGAGAACCGATGTCAGATTGAAGAGATGTGTTCGATCGGAGTTGCACGGCCCCTCGTCGAGCGTCTTGTCCGTCGAACCGTTGTTCTGGAACGGCTGGTGGATGTGCGCCGCGCCGACGTTGAGCACCGCGCCGATCGGCGACAGCCCCGTGCACCTGGACAGCGTGTAGTTCGCGTTCAGATTCACGTTGGTGCCGACGTCGAAGCGGGTGTTGAGCAGCATCCCGTTGTAGCTCTGATAGCCGACGTCGCTGTACTGCGTGATGTAGCCGAGCGCAACGTTGTGGTTCGCCATGTTCAGCACGCGCCGCTGGTCGCGGTTGGCCGCCGTGGTGCACACCGGGTAGTCGCGATTGGCGCCAATCGTCGCGTCGAACAAGGTGCACGGCCCGAAGCCGAGGTTGAGCGCGGGATTCTGCTCTTCGGCGTTCAGCTGGTGCAGGACCCTGCTTCCCAGATAGGTCGCCGACGCGAACAGACGCCGCGTCACCTGACGCTGGAATCCTGCATCCCACGAATATTGCGTCGTCGGCTTCAGGTCCGGCGGCAGCGGCAGGAACGAGGAGTAGATCGGAAACTGCGGGTTGGCCGGGTTGTAGACATACGGAAACGCGTTGCCACCGGGATAAGTCGCCCACGGGTTATCGAGGCTCGCGCCCGGCGGTAGATTCACGGTCAGTCTGAACGGCGCCACAGACGACGTGTTCAGGTGCACGTACTGATGCACGTAATCGTGGCCGATGCCGGCGCCCGCACGAACGGCGGTTTTCCCGTCGCCGGTGAGATCCCACGCGAAGCCGACGCGCGGATCGAATTCCTTGTAATGCGACTTGACGCCGGAATTGCCCTCGAAGCCGGGGTCACCGGGATAAAAGAAGCCCGGCGGCGCGTTCTTCATGACGCTGCTGGTCGTGCCCTTGTAAAAGGCAGCGAGATTGAAGTTGTAGACGTCGGCGTCGTAGAAATTCATCGGCAGGAAGGGATTCCAGACGACGCCGTAGTTCAGCGTCAGGCGATTGACCTTCCACGTGTCCTGCGCGTAGGCCGCGGACACCGGTTGCGTGACGCGCACCGGGTTCGGGCTCGCCTGCCGGTGCTGCGCGACGCGGCCGATGAAAAAGTCGCCCATCGCGTTGCCGGTGAACTGGCCGGTGAACGTGTAGCTGCCAATGGACCACGCATTGGCCACCGAATCGGACTTCGTCCACAGGTAGTGGCCGCCGAAGCCGAGTTGGTGCGACCCGTGCACGACCGTGAAGTCGTCACTCGCGCCGCCGTTCTGCACCTTCGTATAGGTGTTCGAGTTGAACGAACCGTTGCCGATGTTGAAGGCGTTGTTGACGATCAGCCGCAGGTAGCCAGGGACGTAGCTGTAGGCGTTGATGCCGACGTCGGGAGCGCTGAAGAAGTTCGGCCCCGGCTTGTTGGCGTAGATGTCGTTGCCCACGAGGTGAATCGAGTTGACCATCGTCGAGCTGAGCACCCACGTGTGACCGATGGTCAGGTTGTGCGCGCGGTCGTCCGAGCCCGGAAGGTTCGTCACGAGCACGTTGTTGCCCGCGGCGTCGTAGGGAATCTGACGCTTGTCCGTCGTCAGCATGTAGCGAACGATGAACGACTGCTTCTGGCTTTTCTGGAAATCGACGCGGATGGGGATCTGCGATTCGTTTTCGTGGACCGGCGCTCCCCAGAACACTTTGCCGCAGTCGTCGAGCGGCTTGGGCAGCTTCCCCGAGACGTTCAGCGCGGCCCGGCTGAGCAGCGCGGTGTCGATGCGGTTGTTCACGAACGGCGCGCCGAGCGTGATGGGCCGTCCGCCGTTGCAGGCCGCCGATGCGAACGCCGTGAAGTCGCCGGCGAGCATCGCCGCCGTCGGAACGAACGCCGTCTGATCGAGCGGGTTCTGCCGCGTCGTCGTCGCCTGCAGGCCGGCAAAGAAGAACAGCCGGTCGCGGATGATGGGCCCGCCAATCGTGCCGCCAAACTGATTGCGTTTCAGGCCGTCGTTGCGCTTCGACAGCGGGTCTGGCGCGTTGAAACGGCTGTCACGGGCGAACTCGAACAGGTCGCCGTGGAACGCGTTGGTGCCCGCCTTCGTCACCGCGCTCACCGACGCGCCCGCGCGGATCGTGCCGCCCGCTTCCTGCGCGCCGGTCGCCAGCTTGAACTCCTGCAGCGCGTCGGGGAAGGGCAGGTGCATGCCGGTGCCGTCGAAGTTGTTCAGATGCGGCGCGCCATCCAGTGAATAGGAGACGCCGAAATCGTTGCTGCCGGCCACGGAGATGCGCACGCCGGTGTTCATCGAGAACGCGGGCGAGCTGCCGGTCTGCACGGCGAGGCCCGACAGCGTGATGAGCTGCGTCACCTGCCGCGCGTTGAGCGGCAGCTCCACGATGCGTTCGCTCTCGACGACGGTGCCGACGCCGGTGGAACGGGTATCCACGAGCGGGGCCTCACCGGTGACCTGCACTTCTTCGGCGACCGCGCTCAGCCCCATGGTCGGATTGATGACCGGGTTGCTGTTGACCTGCAGGACGACGCCGCTCTGCGCGAAGGTGGCAAACCCCTGAAGCATCGCTTCGAGCCGCCACGGTCCGAGCGGCAGGTTGGGCAGCACGTACGAGCCGGTCTCATTTGATACGGTCGTGCGCGTGACGCCCGTCTCCTGCTGTATGACGGTGATCGTGACGCCCGGCAGAACCGCGCCGCTTTGATCGCGGACGGTGCCGCTGATGGTCGCGGTCGCCTGCGCCCACGCCGAGGCGCAGGCGAGGAGGACCGCGAGGGCCGCGAGGCCGAGAACCCTTCCGTGCCGACGAACATTCATCGAAGACCTCCGGGTGTGAAATCGATTGCGCGCCACGGCGCACAATCGCCGCGGCGGACGTGCACGGAACCCAGGAACCTGAGAACTAGTCGACGGTCTGACCGGGCTGGCCGCCCCAGGTGAAGCCGTCGCTGGGCCGCTTCAGCATGACCATGCGGATGCGATGGTCCGCAGGGTTGCGTCCCGGCGCGCCGGTGATGACCACGACGTCGCCCGCCTTGAGCGTGTCGCGCTTGACGCCGGTATTCCCGAGCTGGCCGGTGCCGCCCCATTCCACGTTGTAGGTCGTGAGCGAACCGTCTTTCTCCTTGACGTTGACGTGGACGAAGGAATGCGGGTTGCGGAAGACGAATTGAACGATGGCGCCCTCGATCGTGACCGATTGCGTCTCGAGATATGTGGCCGAGAACGAATGGTGCGCCAGCGCCGGTCGTGCGAACAGCGCCGCGCCCGTCGCGAGCAGAACGACGAGAACACGCTTCATGGACGTATGCCTTCCTGCGAAAATGCCGGCCATCGGGTGAGTACGTGCAGAGGTATATCGCGGACGCACGCATGTGTCAAGAAAACGTTTTCATATAGGAAAAAGTGGGATAGAGTGCTGCCCGGAGCACTTATGCGAAGACAGCCGCGCGCGCTCGGACAGACGTTTGCAGCCACCGCCGGCGCCGTCGCGGCGGCGCTCGTCATTCATCTTCACGCGCAGGCGCCGGCGCCGCCGCCGTCCCAGGCGGTCGTCGTCATCGACGGTGGCACGCTCATCGACGGCAACGGCGGCGCGCCGGTGCGCGACGTGCAGATCGTCATCCGCGGGAGCCGCATCGCCGCCATCGGACGCAAGGGGACGCCGCCGCCCGCAGGCGCGGAGGTGATCCAGGCCGACGGCAAGTTCATCATCCCGGGGCTCTGGGACGCGCAGCTGAATTTCTATTCCTATCAGGGCGAAGCGATGCTCAACAACGGCGTCACGTCGTTCATCGGTATCGGCGACAACGGCGAAGCCGGCGTGTTCATGCATGAGGGGGTCGTCAAGGGCCGCATCGTCTCTCCTCGTCCCTGGGACGCGCCCGTCCACTTTCAGGAATTCGCGAATCTGATCGGCTTCGAATCTCCCTACGCGCAACTGCACGTCCTGAAAACCGCGGATGAAGCACGCGAATGGACGCGCCGCATCCTCGCCCTTGGCGCCGACATCGTCCCGTTTCAAAACGGCCGCGCCGCAGATGATGTCGTGCGCACCGCCTTTGACGAAGCGCACAAGGCAGGGAAGCTGACGTTGATTCGCGCGGGCGGGCCGGAAATTCTCCCGCGCAAGGCCGCCGACCTCGGGGCCGATCTCCTGCCGCATTCGGCCGGCGTGGCAATCGAGGTGGCCAACGACAAGATGCCGCCGCTGCCGGCGCCACTACGCCAGGACGTGCGCCCTGGTGACATTGCCGGCCCGGTTGCGGGCGTGCCGCCGCCCGACGAGCTCGAGATCTGGAGCTACATGGACGATGCGAAGGCGGCCGCGGAGATCAAGTACCTCGTCGATCGCCACGTCTATCTCGTGCCGACGTTCATCGAGAAGGCGATGGGGTTGCCGAAAGGATGGGACCGCTTCGAGCTCGAAGACCGCAAGCTGTTCGGGAACGAGGCACTGCAGGTCTATTACCCGCAGGAGCGCGTTCTCACACTGCTCGCCAACTATGCAAACCCTGTCCACACGCGTCCGCGAAATCGCGAGGAACACGACAAGGGATTTCGAAACGCACTACGCTTCCACAAGATGTATCTCGCGGCGGGCGGCAGGGTCTTGGCCGGAACCGACGGCGGCAACAACGCGACGCCGGGACCGGCGGTGCACCACGAAATGGAGATCCTCGCCGAAGACGGCGGCTTTACGGCGATGCAGGTGCTGCAGGGCGCAACGAAGTGGCCCGCCGAAGCGCTGCGTGTCTCGAAAGATCTCGGCACCGTCGAAGCAGGCAAGCTCGCCGATATCGTGATTCTGAATGCGGATCCGCTGGCCGACATTCAGAACACGAAGAACATCGCGCGCGTCATCTTCAACGGCAAGGCGCTCGATGGGAAGTACCACACGTATTACAACGCGATGAATCCGTTCGGAGGCTCGGGATTCGTCGGCATCCCGCCCGTCGAGAATCTCGGGTTCACCGAGATCGTCAAGCGCGCGGTGTTTCGCGAGGGACGCGTCGGAGGCGTCGCGCCGGGACGCCTGCCGCAGCCCGGCATCGAGAAGATCGACACCCAGCGCCACGATTTCGCCGACGCGGCGGTGTCTCAGGTCGCCGTGCGCGAAGGCGCACCTTCACTTCGGCTGAAGATCACCGGGTTCAACTTCTTCGATCGGTCACAAGCCTTCTTCGACGGCCATCCGGTGCCTTTCGATCTGAAAAGCATCACCGAGATGGACCTGGTGATCGACGAGACGTTCCTGCGCCGTCCGGGCCGCTACAGCATCGTCGTGAAGAATCCGCCGCCGCCCGCCAATAACGTATGGGGTGACGGCACGTCGAACATCGCGTGGCTGCTCGTGTCCTACAAGGATTCCCTGACCGCCGGCGCGCCGGGAACGCGATAGAGCGAGTTACTTCGAAAATTCAAACACGGAAACGATCGGCGTCGACACGTCGACGCCCGTCCCGGACGACTGCACGTCTCCGCTGACGGCGTAGAACCGGTTGCCGATGACCGCTGCGGCCACGCCGTGCCGCGCGATCGCCATCGGCGGCAGCGGTGTCCACGAATTGCTTGCCGGGTCGTACTCTTCAAACGTCCGAAAGACGGTCTGCTGCTGCGGATCCTGGAACTCGCCGCCGGCAACGTAAATGCGGTTGTTGTAGACGCCGTAGGCGAGCGCGCTGCGCGTCGTCGGCATGCGCGCGCCCGGCGTGCCCCACGTGTCGGTTGCCGGATCGTAGATCTCGACGATGGCCGTGTCGGAAGCGAGCGAGATGAATGCGGCACCCACGCGGCCGCCGATCACGTAGATCTTGCCGTTGACCGCGCCGATTGCCGCATGGTTGCGCGGCGTCGGCATCGGCGTCAGCTCTTTCCACGTGTCGTTGCTCGGATCGTAGACCTCGACGTTGCCCAGCCCGCGCTGCGGCGTGGCGAAGCTGAGGAAATTCTCCTTCGCCCACGGTTGTGTCGTCGCACCGCCGATGACGTAGATCTTGTCGCCGACCGCGGCCGCCACCGCCGCGCCGCGCTTGATCGGCATCGGGGCGAGCGCCTTCCACGAATCCTGCGCCGGGTTGTATTCCCAGGCGTTGTCGATCGGTACCCAGGCGGCGCCGCCGCTCGTCGGATAGACGAAACCGCCAAACACGTAGACCCGGTTGTTGTAGCTGGTCACCGCCATGTGATGCGCCGGCAGTGCCATCGGCTTCTTCTTGGCCCACTTGTCCGTCGCCGCGTCGTACTCGTAGACGACGCCCGCCGGATGCCACAACGGGATCAGTCCGGCAAAGACGTACAGCTTTCCGCCGGCGGCCGCGCCGAGCAGCTCTTCGCGCGGTTCGGGGAACGGCGCCACGTTTTTCCAGACGCCCTGCGCCAAGGCCGTGGTGGACGCACCGGCGAGAAGGAGAGCAGCAGTCAGTACGCGAAGCAGTCGCATCATTTCTTCCCTGCCGCGTGATCGCGGAATTCGTTGAACTTCGACTCGTCGCTCGGCACGCACCGGTCTTCGAGAATGCCGGACCAGCCGCCCACCGACATCTTGTCCTTCGGGATGAGCGTCCAGACTTTCAGGCTGCTCTTCCACGGCGCCGTATACAGCGCCGGATCGGTGAGCGTCAGCTGGACGCGCAGGCGGTTCGCGCTCGGACGCTCCCACCGCTCCTCGAGGACGGCCTTCTCGCTGACCGGGTAACCGTACTGATCCAGCCATTGCCGGTCGTCGAAACCCGTCGACGTGACGACGAGCGTATCGCTTTCCCAGTGACCCGTGGAGTAGCCGGTGAAGCGCGGCAGGTAGTCGTCCACGTTCGGCACCTTCCGCCCGTCGAGCCAGATTTCGCGGTTGTCCCACGTCCACTCGAATCGCTGCAGGATGCGATCGTTGGCCGGCGAGTGCATCATCTCCATCGTCGCGCCCCCGCCGGAGAAGGTGATGAGCCGCGCGAGGCCGAGCGGCTCGCAGCGCGCTTCCGGATCGTTGCCGAAGGCGGGCAGCACCGCGCGGCGCATGCCGACGTCGAGGTCGGTGCGGCGGTTCGCTTCCTCGCTGCCAAGCTCGAAACCGCGTCCCGGCTTGTTCATCTGGAAGCGCCGTTCGCCTTCCGGCGTGCGCGGTGGCGGTGCGCCGAGGAATCCGTACGAAGCGGGCGGCCACGGGCCGGGATCCGCGCATTCCGGACAGCGCGGCAGGCCGTAGGCCTGCGGATTGCGCGCCCAGAGACCGTTGAAGTCGCGCTTGTTGTACGAACGCTTGTCCGTATCCGACGAGTTGAAGGCGTCCTGCGGGTTGCCGCGAGGCGGCGGCCCCTGCGCGATCGCGGTCTGCACCAGCATCGCCGCCGGGAGGAACACCGCGACGAGCACGAACGCGAGCATCTTCGCCACCTTCGCCATATCTGTTCCTCGTCTGCTTACTGCGCCGACGCCGTCTGGCCGGGCAGCTTCTTCTCTCCCGTCGGCTGCAGGCCTCCGGGAACGCCGTCGAGATCTACGGCCTTCACATCCGAGCGATCGCCGACGATGCTCTCGCCCTTGTCGTTTTCGATCTTCATGACGATGCCGCTGAAGCCGCCGGCGCGCGAGGTGCCGACGAAGAGCTTCACGCGCGTACCGGTCTTGAGGGCGTCGACGCTCTTGCCGCGCGTCCAGCCCGCGCGCGCGAGCACCGACGGGTTGGTCAGCAGCTCGGCGACCCAGTGTTCGACCATGCCGTCCTTCGTGGTGCGATCGAAAGTCATCGTCGGATGCGGGTTCTGATAACTGAATTGCGTGACGGTGGCCCACGTCGACCACAGGTGCGTGGTGTCGTAGGAAATGGCGCTGCCATGATGCGCGCGCGCCGCGCTCGCGGCGGCGAGCAGTGCGGCGGCGACGGCAAGAAGCGTGCGGCGTGGCATTTTCATGCGCGGGAGTTTACGCCGACTGCCGGTGCGAGTAAAACGTTTTCATGGGCGCAAAACGTCACAGGTTGTAAGCCATGATGCGGCCCGCCGCGATAATCGAGAACCAGAGAATGAGCGATACGAGCCCGGCCATGCGTGCGCGGAACGGCGGCCGCTCCGCCGTATCCCACTCCGCGCGACGGCGGTCGATCGTGGTGTGGAAAATCAGGACGTTGAGGCCGCCGAGGACGAGCAGGCCGGCTTTGATGCGGAAGTAGTTGCTGGCGTAGGCATCGGCCGCGCGCGACGAAAACAGCAGCGACCCGGTGACGACCATGACGAGAAAGCCGGCGCTCATCCATGGGCGCAACTGATTGAACACGTAGGAAACGCTGTCGCGCCGCATGGCGACGCCGAGCAGCCGGAGGTCGAACCAGAGGATGGTGCCGACCGAAAAGGCGAGGCCCAGGACGTGCGTCCCCTCGATGAGCGGATAGGCGTAGCCCGACACCCGGATGGCCGTGCTGAACGGCGTGTCCTGGAGCCACTGGCACCAGTGCAGAAGCGTCTCCCCCACGAAATTCCTTTATTGAGCTCCCGGGCATTATATGGAAAAATGCCGCGATGTAAACGATTGTGGAGCGTCCAATGTCCAGACTCATCGCGGCGGCCTCGGTTCTCATCGTCTGCGGCGCGGCAGCGGCGCCGCTGCTCGCGCACCACGGCACCAACATCTCGTACGACCGCACCAGGCAGTTCACGAAACAGGCGACCATCGTCCGCTTCGAATACAAGAACCCGCATCCCGAGTTGTGGGTGGAGATGAAAGACGACAGCGGCGCCGTGCAGCAGTGGGCGCTCGAACTGCTGCCTAATCCGGCGCAGCTGATTCACAACGGCTGGAGCCGCGTGAAGTCCGCGGAAGTGATGAAGGCGGGCACGCCGGTGATGGTCACCGTGGCGCCGTCGAAAGCCGGCGGCATCGTCGGTCTGTGCCTGCGCGTCACCGACATGTCGGGGCAGGAGCTGGTGACCGGCGGCGGCGGACCGGGCGGACGTCAGGGTGATCCCGACGCCGGACGCCAGGGAGGCGGCCGTGGCAACTAGGCGCGCGCTCTGGCTCACGGCCAGCGTGATTGCCGCCGGCGTCAGCGCGACGGTGCTGCTCGCGCAGGGACAGCCCGGCGCGGGCGCCGCACAGGGACAGCGAGGCGCGGGCGCCGCACAGGGACAGCGAGGCGCGGGCGCCGCACAGGGACAGCGCGGCGCCGGAGCGGCGCGGCCTGCCGATACGCGGCCGTTCAACGCGCACGAGATCGGCGGCATCTGGAGCCGCAACTCCAACGGTTTTGGTGGCGGCGGCACCTGCGCCGACTGCGGCGATCGCGGCTACAGCCTCGAATGGCCGGAGTTCACACCCGAAGGTCAGGCGGCGTTCGACAAGAACATCCCGTCCTACGGCCGCGAGAAGGACAGCGCCGATGCGAAGGCGCATCCCGAGGAACACATCGGCCGCCGTCGTGCGCAGCCGCCGGCGCTCGGCAACGATCTCTACGGGCAGTGCGATGCCCAGGGGATTCCGCGCGCGCTCCTGTATCCGGATCCGGTGGAGTTCTATCAGCTCGGCGACCGCGTGCTTCAGCATTTCGAGTGGCACTACGAGCTGCGGACGATCTGGACGGACGGCCGCAAGCTGCCGACGCTGCCGGTCGACTTGCCGCGCTGGTGGGGCTACGCCGTCGGCCGGTGGGACGACGACACCTTCGTCGTCGACTCGACCGGTTACGAGGAACGCACCTGGATCGACTACTTCGGCTATCCGCACAGCGACGAGATGCGTCTCGAGGAGCGGTATCGACGGACGTCGTACGACACGCTCGAATTGAACATGACGGTGACGGACCCGAAGTACTACGCCAAGCCGTGGAAGAGTCAGACGAAGCGGTTCAAGCTGCTGCCGAAAGATTTCATCAAGACGCCCGAAGGGTGGGCGGGGCTGCTCGAGGACGTCTGCGTGCCGTCCGACGAACAGGAGTTCAACCGTGTGATTCGCGATCCGGCAGGCACCGGCAAGCCGGCTGTTCCGAAGTCGCGGTAGGTGTGTGATCGCGGATGATCTGGAACGCGCTCCAGCCGTACGTCACGCGGCTCGGCAACACGCCGTTTGCACTCTGGCTGGGTATGTCCACATGGCGTATCGCCGGGCTGCTGACGGTGCACCTGTTCGGCCTGACGCTGCTGCTCGGGTCGATCGTGTTGACGTCGATGAACCTGCTCGGCCTGTTCCAGCGCCAGAAGCCGGCTGGCGAGCTGCGGCGTGAAATGCAGCCGGTGATGCTGCTGGGTCTCGCCATCATGCTGGCGAGCGGTGCCCTGATTTTTACCGGCGGCGCGGAGGCGTACTTCGCTGGATACTGGTTCCGGCTGAAGATGATGCTGCTGCTGGCGGCGGTGACGTTCCAGGCGACCGTCTATCAGCTGGTCGCGCGCGCCGATGCGCGGCGGCTGCCGCGCATCGCCAACGGCGTCACGGGCCTGGTCATGGTGCTGCTCTGGTTCAGCGTCGCCTGCGCGGGACGCGCGATTGCGTTTTTTTAGACGGCAACGGTTAAAGGCAAAAGAGGGTATGAGACAGATCAACGTTGGAATCATCGGGACCGGCTGGTGCGGCGGCATTCGCGCGGTCGCGTCGGCCACCAGCCCGTGGGTCAACGAGCTGCACATCGCGGAGATCAAGGAGGAGCGGCTGCAGGAAGTGGCCGCGCAGACGCGTCCGGTGACCGCGACCACCGACTACCGGCGCATCCTCGACACCCCGTCGATCGACGCCGTGATGATCTCGACGACGCCGGAGGGGACCCACTATCCGTTTGCGAAGGAAGCGATGCTCGCCGGCAAGCACGTCTTCCTCGAGAAGCCGATGGGGCTCACGCTCGCCGAGGCTGACGAGCTGATTCAGCTGTCGCGCGACCGGAACCTGCGCTTCACCATCGGCTACTCGCAGCGCTTCAACCCGAAGTTCGCCTATGTCAAGCGCTCGCTCGAGGACGGGACGATCGGCGAACCGGTGAGCGCGCTCGTCAGCCGTCACATCACCCGCAATCTGGGCAAGAAGATCAGTGGCCGCGTGCGGCTGTCGCCGGCGGCGATGGAATCGACGCACGACCTCGACTTCGTGCTCTGGTGCCTGGCGCCGCGCAAGCCGATTCGCGTCTACGCGCAGGAAGCCGCGAAGATCATGAAGCACCAGTACAACGCCCCCGACTGCGTGTGGATGATCGTCACCATGGATGACGGCACGGTCTTCACCGTCGGCGGAGGGTGGGTGCTGCCGCCCGCCTATCCGAACTTCTCGTCGACATGGATCGAGTTCGTCGGCACCGAAGGGGCGGTCATGGTGGACGACACGCATCGCGACGTCTACGTGACGAGCGTCAAGGAAGGGATCCGGTTCCCGATCTCCTCGATGCCCGGCGAGAAGGTGAATCACGTCTACGCCGGGCCGATGGAAGCCGAGACGCTGCACTTCCTCCAGTGCATCGCCACCGGCAAGCAGCCGCTCGTCACCGCGGAGCACGCACGGATGGTGATGCAGGTCTATCAGGCGGCCGACCAGTCGGTCGAAACGAACAAGCCCGTGGAGTTGACGATTACCGACGTGCCAGCGCTCGCCACGACGACGGCGTAGGCCATGGCCACCAGCGAGCGCCTCGCCGATACCGCGCCGCGTGCCGTCGCGGTGCGCACGGCCGCTGCGACACGCACGCGCTGGTGGATGCTCGGGCTCTTCAGCCTGATGTACCTGATCTGTTATCTCGATCGGGGCATCATCTCGGTCGCCCAGCCCGAGATGCGGCAGACCTTCGGCCTCACTCTCGGCCAGATGGGGTACGTCCTCGCGGCCTTCACCTGGGCCTACGCGATTGGCCAGATTCCGGTCGGCTGGCTCGGCGATCGCTTTGGTCCCAAGCGCGTGCTTACGATCCTGATCGTCTGCACGTCGCTCTCGGCGATTCTGACCGGGGCCGCCGTCGGCCTCGTCTCGCTCTTTACCGCGCGCTTCTTCCTCGGCATCGCCGAGTCGGGCGCGTTTCCCGTCGCCAGCCGCGGCATGCAGCTCTGGTTCGCCCCCTCCGAGCGCGGCCGCATCCAGGGCGTCACGCATTTCTTCAGCCGCTTCGCCGTGGCGATCACTCCGCTGACCGCCGGCGGCCTGCTGCTCGCCTACGGCTGGCGCGTGATGTTCTACGTCTTCGGCGCGCTCGGCTTCCTGTGGGTCGTGTCGTTCTTCTGGTTCTATCGCGAGCGGCCCGAGGACCACGTGCACGTCAACCGCGAGGAGCTCGCGCAGATCCGCGGCGTGGACGCGCAGGGGAACATCAACGCGCTGAGCACGTCGAAGCAGCAGACGCCGTGGCGGCGCATCCTCCTTTCGCCGAACATGTGGTGGATCGGGCTCGGCTACGCGTGCTTCTTCTTCGGCACGAACTTCTACCTGACGTGGTACCCGACCTACTTGCGCGAGCATCGCGGCTTGTCCGTCGCGGCGCTCGGCGTCTGGGGATCGATTCCGCTCTTCGCCGGCATGCTCGGTGACGTCGTCGGCGGATCGCTGTCCGATTTGCTGCTCAAGCGCACGCGCAACGCGAAGCTCGCGCGACGCGGCATCGCGGTCCCGGGCTTCATCCTCGCCGGCGCGTTTGTCATCCCCGCCGCGATGGTCAGCGATACGACGATGTCGATCCTGATGCTCTCCGCATCGTTCTTCTTCCTCGAGTGGGTGATTGGTCCGGCGTGGGCGGTGCCGATGGACGTCGGCGGCCGGTTCAGCGGCACGGTCACCGGCGTGATGAACATGGCCGGTGCCCTGGCCGCGTCGCTCACCGCCATCGTCTACGGATCGCTCTTCGGCGCCGGCTACTGGGTGGCGCCGTTCCTGGTGAGCGCCGCGGTCATGGGCCTCGGCGCCCTCATCTGGGCGTTCCTCATCGACCCCGACCGCAGCGTGGTCTGACCGTTCGCTAATTGGTCTTCGGCGCCGGCTTCAGACTGTTGTACACGGCCTCCACGAACATGTCCGTCGTCCACGGCCCGGTGTTCGCGCCGTAGCGCGTGTCGTAATCCGCCGTGATGCGCGCGGCTTTGACCTGCGCCAGCGTGGCGCCGCCCTCGATCATCGCTTTCACGCGGTCGCGGACGATGACGGCCATGTCGCGGTACTCGACCACTTCATGTTCGTCGGCGAGGAAGCCGTGGCCCGGCACGACGTAGGTGCCGCCTTCGCCCTCGTGCTCGTAGTTGGTGCGATTGAGGATGTCGTTGAGCGCCTTGATCTCGCCGTTGATGCTGCCGCCGTTCTTCAGCTCGATCATCGGGTAGCGGGTGAGGTCGAGGATGTCGCCCGCGACGATCACGTCCGCCCGGCGGAAGACCACGATGCTGTCGCCGTCGGTGACGGCATTCGGTTCGTAGAACAGTTCGATGCTTTCGCCGTTGTGCGACTTGCGGCGGCGCTCCTCGAGGTAGGTGTCGGCCGGCACCGCATCGTCGGGCGCCTTCGCGTCCTGCATGCGGTTGGTCACGTTGTTGTGGGCGATGATCGTCGCGTGGCGCAGCGGGTCGGCGAACAGGCCGGTGGCGCCGCGCGGCGCTGAATTGACGAAGAACGATCCCGGCAGGCTCGGGTCCATTCCCGCGGAGCCCAGCTTCGCGTTGCCGCCGGTGCGGTCGGCCAGGAAGCTCGTATTGGCGATGAACTGAATGGGACGCTCGCTCAGCCTGTCGATCGCCGCAATCACCTTGTCGGAGAGCTTGCCCGTCCCCGTGTCCACGACGAACGCGCCCTGATCGCCGGTCTGCACGACGATGTTGCCGCCGTCGCCGACGAGCATGTAGACGTTCTCGCGAATCGGCAGGACGTGGATCTCGCCGTCTTTCGGCTCGGGATCGATCGATTTGCTCGTCTCGTTGGGACGGCCGCGCGCCGGCGACAGCAGCGCGACGCCATCCGCTTCGGTCATCGTCTTTGCGGTGTCGGCGTATCCCGGAAGCATCGACGGCGCGCCCGTCCACGCCACGCCGAGCGGCAGCTTGTGGCGCTCGGAATATTCCTTCGCGTAGGGCTGCTTGCCGAACATGTAAAACGGCACCACTTCAGGCGCACGGCCGACGATCTGTTCGCTGTCGTCGCACGCATAGAGCCACGTGCCGTGATCGACCGGCGCCCGGTAGTAATCGTTGCTGCGGACCATCGGCTCGGTCAGAAAGACCGGATCGCTCACGACGGTCGTGTTGGTCAAGTGATCGCTATGGCGGACGAAGAACTCCGTCACCGTCGCCTGGTCGCTCTCCGGCGTGCCGTTGCGGCGCAGCCAGCCTTGTTTCAGGTGCGTCGTCTGCACGACGAGCGTGGTGCCGACGAACTTGCCGGTGGAGAAGCCGCGGAAGGTGTGCGGCGCCCAGGCCGGTGGATGCGGACGGCCGTCCATCCAGATGACGCGATGGCCTTCGGTCACCTGCGCCCACCAGTGAATGGCGACGAGCCGCTGCGTATGGGGATCGCGTTCTTCCCACGCGCGGAAGTTGCCGGTGGCGCGCATCTGGTATGGGGTCACGTAGGCATCGCACTGGTGATTGCGCAAGGTCACGCGCGACGGATCGTAGGAGAGCGCCCACAGGCGTCCTGCTTCGTTCAGCGGGAAGCCGCCGTAGTCGTTCAACTCCGAACCGGGACCGCGCTCCATCCCGTCTTCGTTCATCGTCGGCGTCCAGTAGCCGGAGAGGTCGATCGCCGGGCCCGACGGCGCTTCGGCTCCTGCAGGCGCGGGCGCCGGCTGGCCTTGCGCGAGCATTGCGAAAAGCCCAAATCCCAACGCCCAAATCGCAAAGCCCAACAGCATCGAATGGCGAAGTGACGGCGTTGGCAGCAGCCGCGTGGGATTTGGAGCTTGGGATTTGGGATTTGGGAATTTCATCTTGTTCTCCCTAACGCGCGCTGCACGCGGTTGGATGCCAGCCGGTTGCGTCGATTTTCTTGAAATGCGGACTGGTCCAGTAAGGCGTATTCAGATTTTCAGGGTCCACGATCTCGGTCGTGATGACGAGCAGCGATTCGCCGCCAGGCACATCAAACCGATCGAAATACTCGGTCATCACGGCGTTGGCGCTGTACGGGACGCCGTTCTTGCGCAGGTAGCCGGGCTTCATGTTCGTGGTGACCACTTTCAGCGAACCACCACGCACCTGCGGACCACCGCGATTTGGAATTGGGGAGGCGAAGATGGCGCGCGGCTGATCCCACGTGGCGACCGACATTCCCTGCAGGGTTCCCGCGCCGCCGCCAGGCTTGCCGAAGGGGAACGTGCGCGTCTGCATGCCGGCGTCGGTCTCGAGCTTCAGCGTGCTGTCGTCCTGCCAGGTGATGTGCAGGCGGGTAGGCATGCGCATCAGCCCTGCGGCGCCATAGGCCTTACATTGATCGCCGGCCGCTTCGTCCCTGGCCGGGTCCCACGCATCCGCGATCTTCTTCCCGTCGGCGCTGATCGGCACCGAGACGTAATCGCCCTTGACGGGCGTGAACTGCCGGTAGCGCCAATCCTCGGTGACCAGCGCGACCCAGTAGCCCGTGATATCGAACAGCGCCGCGGCACGCGCGGTCGGTGGCGCCGCCGGTGGCGGCGCGCCTCCGCGCCCCTGCGCCGACAGCGCTGCAGCCATCAACGCGATCAGCGCGGCCGTGGTCACGCCGTGGAGTCTGACGACTTTCACGAAGCCTCCTACGTATTCAGCTTGAACTTCGGGAACAGCTTTTCGGCGTTGCCGCGGAGCAGCGCCAGCTCGAAGGGGCGCGGCAGCGCGAGCCCGGGCAGCTCGTTCACCGTCGATTCGATCGGCTCGGGCGAAAAATCGGTGCCGAAGAGCAGGTGCGACTCCGGCATGAACGCCTTTGCCGCCGCGAACGGCCAGGGAAACGTCGCGTGCGCGACGTCGAAGTACCACTTGCGGACTTCCGCATAGAGACCGTTCGGCAGGTACTTCTCGGACGCCGCGGGCACCCGGTCCTTCATGCGGCCGACGAGCATCGGCACGGTGCCGCCGGAATGCGCAGTAATAAACGTCAGGTTCGGATACCGGAACATCACGCCGTTGACGATGATGCTGGCGACGGCGCGGCCGATGTCGAAGTCGTACTCGAGCATGGCGTTCGACGGTCCGTACTTCAGATCCGTGCAGCAGGACGGCGCGAGCGGATGCATGTAGACAATCGCGTTGCGCCGATTGAGCTCCTGCCACATCGGCTCGAAGTACGGATCACCCGGCCAGCGACCCTGGTTGTCGTTGGTGTAGATGCCGATGCCATCGACTTTCAGCTGATCGAACATGTGTTCGATCTCTTTGAGGGAGCCGTCGACATCGGGCATCGGGATGCCGCCGAACTGACCGAACTTGGAGGGGTACTTCGCTACGAGCTCGGCGCCGTAGTCGTTGCCGCGGCGCACCGCCTCGCGCCCTTTCGGGGTGTTGTCGTAGAGCAGGTTGCCGCTCTGCGTCATCGACAGGATGGAGAGGCCGATGTTGAACTTCTCCATCTGCGCGAGGCTCAGCTCGGGGGACCACGGATTGCGCGCGGCCGGCACCCCCGGCGGGGCGAAATGGTGATGGACGTCGATGGCGCCGCCGGGCACGTTCAGCCGGGTGTTGCTCTGACCGAAGAGCGCCGCATCGGGCAGCAGCGAGACCGCACCCGTGGCGGCGAGCGCTTTCAGGAACGTCCGTCGATCGGTCATCGCGCGTCTCCTCTCGGTCAGCGTCGGTGAGTTAGCTGGACTTGCGACGCGCGACGTTGATCTCGCTGCACGCGGAAAGCACGTCGACGAACTTCTGATAGCCCGCCTTGCCGACGACGAAGGGATTCGGGTCGCCCTTTTTCGCGCTGCGGATCTTTTCCGTCCAGGCAGCCATCGGCAGCATCAGCGGATGATTCTGCAGCACCACCTCGACGCCCGCCTTCTTCGTCTCGTTGCGCCAGTGCTCGACCGACTTCACGTACGTGGCGAGACCTTCATCGGAAATGGGGCCGGGCGTCAGGATCGTTCCGCCGTAGATGCCGGCGACCCGCGTCTTGCCGTTGTCCTTGACGTTGAAGATATAGCCCGTCGATCCCGGCGTGTGGCCGGGGATGAAGACCGGGGTCAGCTTGAAGTCGCCGAGCACGATCGGCTGGCCTTCGCTGACCACCTGATCGTGCTTCGGTGCGCCCTGCGGCGGCTGCGCGGGTTGACCGTTGCGGCCGGGGGGCGGGTTTTCGATCAGGTTCCAGTCGGCGTTCGACAGATACACCTTGGTCCCGTATTTCTCCTGGAAATACGCGGCGTTGCCAAAGTGATCGGCGTGCCCGTGACCGAGCACGATGATCTTGACGTCGGCCGGGTTGAGCCCGAGCGCCATGAACCCCGGGAGCAGCTGATTATTGAGGTTCGCCGCAGGCAGCGAATCGATCATCAGCAGGCCTGCAGAGGTCTGCGCGACGTAGACGACCGTGCCTGTGTTGCCGATGGCGTAGAGATTGTCGAAGATCTTCGTCGGCTGAATCGGGGGATCGGTCGCGGCGTTGGCCCGCGGCGTTTCACAGAAGAAGTGCTCCTCGTCCGCCCACTGCGTGCCGGCGGTTTTCTTCGCCTTCTCGACCATCGCCTGAACGGCGGGGGAGTCAGGCTTGGGGGGCGCCTGGGCCGGTGCCTGCGCGTAGGCGGCCCACGAGAACACGACGGACAGGGTCACGCCAAGAGCGAATTTCGGCAGGGACATAACGTCTCCTCCATGAACGGTGTCGCGGGATGGCTGCGCCGCGGAATATAGCATATTCGCGCGGTTGCAATCGTTTACGTCCGAACTGAGGAGGAAGAGAGGCCTGCCGTGCGGCACCACCGGCGCGGCGTCGACCGCGCCAGTGGTGAAGTCTCAAATGCTGTGGCTAGACGGCGTCGTTCTTCTTCTGGCGGTCGATGCCGGCGGCGTTTTCACGCGCGCCTTTTTCCGCGGTCGCGTCGTTGCCGGTCACTTCGCCGGCGACCTTCTTGGCTTCGCCCTTGATGCGCTGGCCCGTGGCCGAGGTCTCTTCGGCGGCCGAGCCCGGCTTGTGGCGCGGCTGATTCGAGTCGTCGGGGCGATCGTGATCCATATGACCCATGAGGTCCTCCTGTGAAGCGCGCACCTCTGTGCGGCGCAAGTGCCTCTCGATACAGCAACGCGAAGGCCACGCGGAACCGTAGAGGCGTCGACAGGAGTTACTTGCTCAGGCGAACGATTTCGTTCTGGATCTTGTCGAACGCCGGTGCGACGTCATCCTCCGTCTCGGCGTAGAAGTACTTTCCCTCGAGCTGCTTGCTGTTGAAGTCGGCGGACGTTCGGTCGTTGGCGACGCGCTTGAGAATGTCTTCCGGCTTCTCGGGAATCGTGCCGAGATCGTCACGCACGAGGTATCCCATGCCGATCGTATAGATGCGGATGGGGTAGTCGCCGGTGTCGCTGCGGGCGCCGTTGGCGATCATCTCGAGCACATTGCGCGCCGCGTTGTTGATGTTCCAGACATCCGCGGGGTAGCGGTTGGTTGCCGTGTCCTTGTTTCTCAAGCCGCGGCGGGAGCTCTGCGCCGAGCCGTTGACGGTCAGCGACGAGGTCTGCAATGGAAACGACGTCGGGATGCCCGAGCTGCGCGCATGGGAATGCGACGTCGTCAGCGGAAGCAGCGGTACCTGCGACAAGGTCTGCGTGGAGTTCCAGGTCGAGACGGTCAGCGAGTAGCTGGGCTGCTGAGTGCCCGACTGCGAATCGTAGAGCCCATCGATATGCGGCTGGTTCCACGTCTGGCTGTCGGGATCGTTCGCGTTCTTCGGAAAGTCGTAGGTTCGGAGAGACTTCGCGACACCCGTCGTGTCGTACATCCCCGGGACGCCGTTCGAGGCGCCATCCGTGAAGAGCACGATCACTCGCAGGCTCGATTGCGTTCCCGCCGGCACCGTCCGGAGCTCGTCCCATCCGCGGTAGAGTCCCTCGACCATCAGCGTGCTGCCGCCCGGGAGGCTGTTCGGCACGTCACTCTCGAGACCGGACTTGTTGAAGCCGCGGCCGCTCGGCATCGAATCGAGCACCTTCGCGCCGTTGCCGAAGGTGATCAACGCCATGCGATCGTGACTCTGATCGAAGGAGTCGACGAAGGTCCTGATCGCATCGCGCACCGCCGTCCATTTGGAGCCGATTGAGCTGGAGACGTCGACGACCAGCGAGAGGTCGACCATCCGCCTCGTGGCTTCCGCGGAACTCGCGACCGTGATCTGCCTGACGTCCGCCAGCCTCATGAACGCGGTCGGCATCGTCGCTGAGGCGCCCACGGTCACGATGTTCCGGCCCGTGGCAGCATCCGTGGTCAGCGCGAAGGTCGGACCGGTAACGGCGGTCGTTCCCATGTAGCCGGCCGGAAAGTTTGCCGTGAAGATGCGCTGTGCGACGGCCTGCGGATTGCCGCTGTTCAGGTTTCGAGCAGCACCGAGCGCCGCTCCGTCCACGGCTTTGCTCAACTGCGCCTTCACCATATACGCCTGACCAGTGTCCACGGCGAGCGCCGAGACGAGGAGCAGTCCGACGAGGACGGTGGCCATATACACCACCACGAAACCGTCCGCGCGCCCGTTCCGCGACCTGCGGGTCTTCACCGCCTCGTTCGATGAGTGCATAACCTCTCTCCGTGATCCAGCTAGAAATACGCAACCGAGTAGAGGGTCGTCGGAAACACCTTTGACAACAGCGTCTGCAGTGGCGTCATGAACGTGTGCGTGCTGTAGACCTCGGCGACGTAGACGACGTCGCCACCAGTGACGAGGAGGTTCGGCGGGAAGTTGATCGCGACCAGGCTCGGGTCGTCATCCGAATTCGCCGCGACGTAATCCGGCGGACCGCCAAACGAGCCGGTTGCAGCGGTCTTCAAGGCACTCTTGTTCGACAGCGTCCCGTACTCGGTTCGCTGGTAGAGAACCACCTTGTTGTAGTTGGCCGCGCCGGTCGTGGCGACCTTCTTGAAGACGGAGAGAATCAGCTTCGACGTGCCGTTGTCGAAATTCACCGCCCCGGACTTCATCAGCTTCATGGCGGTGGTCGCGTCCTGAAGCGACGTGTCGCGGGAAATCATGTTCGACCCCTCGCGCGACAACCTGGTCACGATATGGTCGTCGAGCAGCTCGGCGCTGATGTCGATGACGCCGAACACCACGATGAGCAGCATCGGCAACGTCAGCGCGAACTCGAGAAGGCTCTGGCCTGTGTCCGCGCGCAGTCCGAGTGACCGGATCCTTGCCGACATCAATTGAACCGCTCGTTCTTCATGGCCGAATCGACCTTGAGATGAATCAGTCCGCCGCTGAAAAGCGGCCGCAATAACGGCGTGACGATGGTCCAGGTGTAATCCACCTGCACCTTCTCAATCTCGCCCGGTCCGCCGGCGCCACCCAGCCACGTGTTCCCCCCGACCGCGAGATGGCTGAACGTGAACTGGTTGTCGTTCAACGTGAGGGTCGGCGTGGCCTGCCGCATCGCCACCTTGATCGAATCCTCATGCGACAGGTTGGGCAGCTGGACGCCTGTGATTCCGTAGCGGGTCGCCTCGCTGACCCCGTTCTCGAGGGCGAGGTAGGCGTGGAAAATCATGCCGAACTCGGCGATGGCAAAGGTCAGGAACAGCGCCAGCGGCACAATGAGAGCCGCTTCGACGAGATTGGTTCCCGAGTCGTCACGCAACCGGCGCAGCGTGGTTCGCAGGCGGACTCTCATAATCCTGACGCGAGACCTCCGAGGGGATCGGAGGCCCCGTCTCACTGCGCGAACCGTTCCAATTACAGTGCTGCGTACGCCGCATCACGGTAGCCACCGTCGCCGCCGGACTCCTGGAGTTCCCGAACGCGCACGAACCGACACTCTGGCGCGGAAATGATCGTCGTCAGATCGAAGCCGGCGACTGCCGGCCACGCAGGCGGAACTCAATCCCGCTACCGAACCGTAAGAAAAAAAACAAAGCTGACGCGCGCGCGTGAGGGGACTACTCGAACGCGCCGCTGATTGCGCGTGCGAGAATGAATCGGCAATCCGAAGCAACCGCGCGAGTTAATGCATACGCCGGGGTGGCGAAACTGGCAGACGCACGGGACTTAAAATCCCGAGATCCCAAAAGGGTCGTGTGGGTTCGATTCCCACCCCCGGCATTCAATTCACTAGGAGCGTGAGTTCCCGGCCACTTTGAAGAGCAGCTTTTTGGCCTTGGTCTTCACCCTCAGCACCCTGGTCGATGAGGCGAGGTAGAGATAACCGTCTGCGCCGATCTCGCAATTCGATACGCCCTGATCGGTACTGATGAAGCCGATCCGCTCGCCGGCCGGCGTGAACACCGTGATCCCTTCGCGGGTTGCCGCCCACATGTTGCCGGCTGAGTCGATTTTCAGGCTATCGCCACCCATCACGACATTGCGGGCGACGAACTGGCGCCGGTTCGAGGCATTTCCCTGCTTGTCGAGGTCCCACATCACCCAGCCTGTGGTCTGGTCGGAAGAATAGAGCTTCGTCCCGTCCGGAGAGACGCCGATCCCGTTCGGCAGAGTCATCGTGTCGATCAGGTGCAGGCTGTTGTCGTTCGCCAGGCGGAAGATCCCCATGTAATCGAGGTCACGGTCGGGGCCGGCGTTGCGGTTGACGAGACCATAGGACGGATCGGTGAAGTAGATGGAGCCGTCGGGCCCGAGCACGCAGTCGTTGGGCGTGTTCAAGCGCTTTCCCATGTAGTGATCGGCCAGCACGGTCTTCTTCTTGGTGGCCAGGTCGATGCGGTAGACCGCGCGTCCGCCCGAGCCGGCGACGATGAGACCGCCGCGTCCGAGGATCAGGCCGTTGGTACCGGGCTCGCGAATGGCGGGATTCCACGCCAATCCGCCGACGTCATAGCCGGCGGGCTCGAGCCACACCGACCGGCCCTCTTTCGGCGACCATTTGACGATGTGGTTGACCTGGGTGTCGGAGACCAGCAGGTAGCCGTTGTTGCCGCCAACCCAAACCGGCCCTTCGGCATGCAGGAAGCCGTCGCAGACCTTTTCCACCTTGGCGTCGGCGTCCATCAGCGCGTCGAAGCGCGGATCGAGCCGGTTCACCTTGCCAGCCTCGGGGTAGGGCGGCTTCAGGTCCGTGGGCGGAAGCGCGACCTGTGGCCCGGTGATCGGCGCCGGCGGCGCAGGCGGTGTCGCCGGCGGGGCCGGAGCGCCGACAGTCTGGGCCAGGGCAGCGGACGGGCCGGCGGCAACTAACGCCGCGATAAAGGTTCGGCGAGAAAGCTTATTCGGCATGGCGTGTCCTCTCTCTTGCGATCGGCGCCAAGCCTAGGCCGAGACTGCGAAGGAGTCAATGCGATCGATCAGCTGCCCTTCTGGAATGGCGGCGCCAGATCGATTTGCCACATCGGACCGTCCACGCCAAGCGCGGTCTCCGCTCTGACAAATGCCGGGGTGCCCGAGCTGATCCAGATGTGCGAACGCGGGAGACTCTTTCGAACGGCGGAACTGATCATCCCCTCCAACCCACCAAGACGAACGTCGACTACATAGTGAGTCGTCCGATGCGTCTCACCTCCCGTGGACAAGGAGTCGAGTCCTCCGTCGGTAATGACCAGCCGCACGAGCCGCAGCTTGGGCGTCGCGGCGAGGTAGGACACGGAGATCGGCAACGCCGCCGGGCTGACGTTCCTGACGATGTTCGTCACCAGGCCGTTGCTGAGATCCTCAGGCAAGTTGAGCGTCGTCTCGTCGACGTGGGGACTGCGTGGATTACTTAGATCGCGGACGACGATGTGACCAGTTTCTGCGTCGATCGTCAGATCGAGCGGATGCGGAAACGCGGCGCCTTTCTGCAGGTGGTGATAGTGAATGAGCCGCAGCGTGCCTGCGTCGGCGAACTCCGTCGTTTCGTCGTCGAGCGATCCATCGGTGAAGTGGAACGTCAGGCGCTTCGTTACCGTGCTGCCGTGCGCGGCCTGTGTCTGCTCCCCGTTGGCGAGGACCCGGCCGTCCATCGATCTCAGTGTCAGCAACGCGTGAGCGGTCGCGTCGCGGTAGCGCACCGGGACCGTATCGGCGGTGATTACGGCGGGGCTCGATAGACCGGCGAACGCCGCTGCGGCGGCAACGGCGAAGAACGTTCGGCGCACGCGATTTCAAAGAGCAAAGGGCGAGCCTACTCCGGCGGTGCTCATCGAGTTCGTTCGCTCCTCGCGACTGCACGCTTTCACCCGTACTGTGCCGAGGTCACCGTCCTTCGAGTCGTAAGCGGCGCTCTCGAATTTCGGCCGCCGCCCCTCAGTTGTCGTGGCGCGGGGAACGTCCGCGCGCGGATGTGAAATAGGAAATGTGAACGGTGACTGTCGAATGCGGGGATGAAGATTAGATACGGTGTCGGTTTCAGGCGTGACGCCTGAAACCTGACACCTTACGCCTGCCGTTACCGCTTGATGTCGTCGGCGAGATCGTTGAGCGCCTCGCCGACCTTGCGGCGAGCCTTGCCGAACGTCTTCTGCGTCTCACCAGCGGCCTCATCGATAACGCCTTCGTCGTGAAGATCCGCATCGCCGCTGAGGTCGCCGGCGGCCTGCTTGACGCGTCCCTTGAGCGCTTCAGCCTTGCCGTCGAGTTCGTCTCGGTTCATTTGCCACCCCCAAGATGAAAAAAGCAGAAGGCGTGCCGCTTCGAGCTGATCCGCTGGCGATTTGCTGACTTAGTCGAGGCTCAACGCTCGATGACCGCTACGCCGTTGGCGCCTTTGTTCACGATGCTCGTCGCGCGCTGGTGCAACTCGCCGCCCTCGTCGACGGAAAACTGCGTGAGGTGCGTCTCCGCGCCGCCGTCGAGCACGGCGAGCACGTCGCCCGACGCTGCGATGTCGGTTGGCGAACCGGCGGTCGTCGCCGCAATCGGCACGTCGAGAATCACCCGCGCGCCCGTGACGACGTAACGCGAGATGCTGTGGCTCGGCGAATTGCTCGAATAGAGATACGGACCCACCAACGCCAGCCAGCACGGCGCATGCTGCGTCGCCGACCCCGTTATCGCCAGCAGCTGGCCCTTCCTGACGAGCGCGACCTCGTCCGAGTGCGCGATGGTGACGTATCCGTTTGCGCCGCGGGTGATGAGGCCGAGCGGCGTGTCGCTGCCCGCGGGAAGCGTGACGGCCGTTGCCGATCCGTCGACCGTGCCGCCACGCAGCGCCACGACCTCCACCGTGTTGCTCTTCTCGGTAATCAGGAGCTGACCGGCAAGCACGCCGACCTGCGCCGCGGAACCATCTGCGAGGAGCAATGGCGCGGACCCGTCCGGCGCGGCATCGACGTCGCGCCCGCGTACGCGATGCGACTCGACGGAGGTGGTTCCGAGGATATAGAGATGATCCTTTCCAAACGCGACGCTCACGGGACGCGACAACGCAGGGATTACCTGGCGCAGGTCGACGGCCATTCCGGCGACATCGAAGACCGACACCGACTGCGACTGGTAATTAACGACCGCGACGCTGTCGCGGGTCGCGGCAATGCCGCCGGCGTTGCCGCTCACGCCTCCCAGGCCACTGGTGGCCGCCGTCTGCAGCAGCGATCCATTCGCGTCATAGACGAGCAGCTGGTTGCCGAGCGGGCTGTTCGAGCTTGTAATGACGAGCGTCGACGGCTCGCTGGCCGGCGCTGCCGCGGCTGCCGCGACCAGCAACATCACACCGAGAAGAAATCGTTTCATCGCTCTCTCCTGATCCGTGAAAACGTCCGCGTGGTGCGGAGACGCGATCAGAATGGCGAGAGGCGCTGAATTTATTCCCTAGGAACGTGGCAGCGCCTGGCGCAGCGGATCGGCGAGCGCCTGCGCCACGCGCAGCGTGTCCGCGTCGGGCAGATCGGAGACGACGAACACGGCGTGCATGCCGACGTCGAAGGACGCAACGTGCAGCGCACTATCGTTGGCGACGAGCGCAGGCGTCGCGCCGGACAGGCCGCTGCCGCCCGTGACCAGGAGCGACACGACACGCCCTTTGTATTGGAAGACGACGTGACCGAAGCGCCGGCCATCGAATACGCACGAGTGGCGGTCGAGGACCGCGCCGCCGGGCGGAGCAATCGTCGTCAGCGACGCGAATGCCGCGTCGTAGCGGCGTGCCGCCTCTTCGAGCGGGATGGGACGCTCGCGCAGATTGAATTTGATCGCGCAGTTCTGATGGTCGCCGGCGGCGGCTGCGGCAAGCGTGGCAAGCTTCGATCGCCGAAGCGCATCGCGCGCGAACAGGCCTCCGCCGAGCAGTGCAAGAAACGCCGCGGCGGCTGCCGCCCACGAATGCAGCCATGCGCGGCGCGTGACCTGACGAGGGGCGTCGGCCGGCCGCAGCCGCGCGCGCAGAGCAGTGACGAACTCCGGGTTCGGCGCGAGATTCGGCGCGGTATCGACGGCCGACTGCAGACGGGTGCGGAGCAGACGCCGGCTCGCGAACTCGTCGCGGCAGGCGGGGCAGGTTTCCAGGTGCCTGACGATCTCCTGCGTCGTTTCGACGAGCAGCTGATCGCCCAGGAACGGGTCGGCGAGGTCACGCGCTTCGCGGCAGTTCACGATTGCCTGACCTCCCTGGCTGTGGCCGTGCCGCGCGCCGTCAGCGCGACTCTCAGCAACTCGCGCCCGCGGTGCAAGCGCGACATCACGGTGCCGAGCGGAACACCGAGCGCGGCGGCGATTTCTTTATAAGTCATCTCCTGCACATCACACAGAAGGATGACCTCCTGGTATTGCGGCGGCAGGGCATCGAGCGCCGCCAGCAGATCTTCGTCGGTCAGCACTTCCGGCACGGGCGGCACGAACGGAATGGCATTGGCGAAGCGGTGTTCGACATCGCCTTCGGCAATGGGACTGCGCCCCTGCGCACGCCGGCGGTTAGCGCGCACGTGCTGGAGGATCGTCGTCAGCCACGCACGGCAATTCGTGCCGGGGGTGTAGCGGTGAAACGATTGCAGCGCCTGGGCGAGCGTCTCCTGCACGAGATCCTCCGCCTCCGCGCGGTTGTGCTCGAGCCACATCGCGAGCCGGAAGAGGCGCTCGACGTGCGGCATCGCCTCGGTCTCGAACGTCTGCCAGGTCGACTGGTCAGGCACACGCACCCATGGCTTCTTCATACCGGCGCCACGGGATTTTATTCCCGGACGCGAAATGCTGGCGAACCGGCGCATCCGCCGCTGCGTCACTGATATCCTCGGGAGCAGATGGATCACACGCGGCTCAGGCATGAGCTGGTGCAGTTATCGACCCTGATCCTCGTTGCCCTCGCGGTGTTCATCGCGACGCGCGAGCTGGCGGCGTACAGCCGCCGCGTACAGGCCGCGGATGCCTCCGCGTGGTATCAGCGCGGGCTCGCCGCGTTAGGGTCGGGCGACACCGTCAACGCGGCGAACGATTTCCGGCGCGCGGCGGCGAAGAATCGCGACGAGCGTACCTACGCGCTGGCGCTGGCCCGCGCGCTCGAGCGCAGCGGCAACATCGACGCCGCCGAGCGGGCGCTGCTGGCGCTGCGCGAGGCGGCCCCCGAGGATGCCGATGTCAACCACGAGCTCGCACATGTCGCGGCGGCGCACGGCAATGTGCCCGATGCGGTGCGCTATTACCGGAACGCGCTCTATGCGCCGGCCAGCGCCGCGGATGCGGATCTCCGCCGCGGGATACGCCTTCAACTGATCCAGTTGCTGCTCGCGCACGACGACAAGCGTGCGGCGCTGTCGGAGCTGCTCGTCGCCAGTGAAGACACGGCGCCCGACGCGGCGGCCATCACGCAGCTCGGCGACCTGTTCGCCCAGGCCGGCGACGTCCGCCACGCGCAGGAGCAGTACGTGCGTGCGTTTCGCTCGAATCCACGGACGCGGCGCATTGCCGACGTGATGATCGCCGCCGATCCGCTCGCCGACCGCCTCTCCTCATCCGAGCGACAGCGCCGGCTCGTGTCGAACATCGGCGCGGTGCAGCGACGGCTTGCCGATTGCGTGATGCGCGGCGCCGCCGACATGGCCGTGCAGGACGCAGCGCAGCGGCTCGACATGTTCGCCACGCAGCTCACACAACCGAATCCAGATGCGATCGACGCCGGCGTGGATCTGATTTACGTGGCGGAGCAGGCGGCGGAACGCTCGTGCGGCGAGGCATCGCCGACCGATCGTGCGCTCCTGTTGATCGGCCGGCTTCACGCCGCTGCACCATGAATATTTCTCCGCGCGCGCTGCGCCTGCTCGAACGCGAGCATCAGGTCTTTCTCGTCCTCACGATCGTCGTCGGCGTCATCGCCGGGCTGAGCGCCGTGCTTTTTACGCTGGCCATCGAGCAAACGAGCCGCCTGTTCTTCGGTCTCTCGCCAACGGCCGCGCGGCTGTTTCTCGTGCCGGTGCTCGTCAGCATCGCCACCGGCGCGTTGCTCGCCAAGGTCTTTCCCGACGTGCGGGGCAGCGGTGTGCCGCAAACGGAAGCCGCGTATCACCTCGCCGATGGTGTCATTCCGGCGCGCGTGCCGTTCGGCAAGTTCCTGATGGGCGTGCTGTGCATCGGCTCCGGCCACTCGATGGGAAGGGAAGGGCCGTCCGTGCAAATCGGCGCGGGCTTCGCGTCGACAATCGGCCGCTGGCTGAACCTGCCGCCCGCCCGTGTTCGCGATCTCGTCCCGGTGGGCGCGGCGGGCGCGCTCGCTGCCGCTTTCAACACGCCGGTCGCGGCGGTCCTCTTTGCGCTCGAGGAAATCATTGGTGACCTCAATGCGCCGCTGCTCGGATCGACGGTCGTCGCCTCCGTCGCCTCCGTCATCGTCGAGCGCTCGATTCTCGGCAACCAACCGCTCTTCCGTGTGCCGACCTACCGGCTTGTTCATCCCGCCGAGTTGCTGGCGTACGCGCTGCTCGGCATCATCGGCGGCGGCATCTCGCTGCTATTCTGCAAAGGGCTATTGGGCCTTCGCCGCCTGTTCACGCGGCTGCCGCGCGCGACCAGGATCTTTCAACCGGCCATCGGCGGCCTCGTCATCGGCATCGTGCTGATCTACTTTCCGCCGATCATGGGCGTCGGCTACGAATACGTTGATCAAGCGCTCAACGGCGAGCTGTTGCTGCGCGCGATGGTGTCGCTCTGCCTGCTGAAACTGTTCGCCACCGTGGTGTCGTATTCGTCGGGCAACGCGGGAGGAATCTTCGCGCCGAGCCTCTACATCGGTGCGATGGCGGGCGGCGCCCTCGGCGTGCTGGTCCACGCCTACGCGCCGTTTCCGACGGCCGATCCGGGGGCCTATGCGCTGGTCGGGATGGGGACGCTGTTCGCCGGCATCATCCGCGCGCCGATGACCTCGGTGTTCATGATCTTCGAGATCACGCAGGACTATCAGATCCTCGTCCCGCTGATGCTCGCGAACATGCTCAGCCTGGCCATCTCGCAGCACTTCCAGCCGACGCCCGTGTACCACGCGCTGCTCGCGCAGGACGGCATCCACCTGCCGTCGGCTTACGAGGAATCGAAAGCGCTTACGTAAGCCGCACGCGTTCCCGCGAGCTCAGCCATGAGAATCTCGCGCATTCAATGACGATCCCCCGACCCACTTGTTGGCAGTGGCGTTGCCCACCCTGACGCGACCCTCAAGCAGGAGCACGTCATGACTCGTAACTGGTTCGCGTTGATTCCTTCGGTCCTTCTTCTTACTGGCTGCGGCAGCACCTCCAGCTCATCTCCCTCGACTCCGTCACCGACACCCGCTCCCTCGGCGGCGGCCGGCACCACGATTTCGATACCGGCCGACGCGCGCACGCTCGGCGCGGGCGCCTACGTGCCGAATCCGGCGACCGTCAGCGCCGGCACGGTTGTGACATGGACGAACACCGATTCGACGACGCATGACATGGTCGCTGATGCGGGTGCCTTCGATTCGGGCCGTGTCGGGCCGAACGGCACCTACAGCTTTACCTTCAGCCAGCGCGGCACTTACGCGTATCACTGCTCGATTCATCCATCGATGACGGGAACGATCGTCGTGCAGTGACGTTGGCGCGGCGCTGCTCCGGGAATCCGCTAGAATGCGCAGCGAGGTGCAGCCATGAAGCGTGCGTTCTACGGAATCGGGGTCGCCACCCTTCTGTTCCTGACCGGCTCCATCGTCGTATCCGCGCAGGCCCAGAGCGGGGCGGCCCCGCAGCCGAACGGATTCACCAACCTCCAGGTCTGGCCGACGGACACGCCGCGTGCCGTCGTGCTGAACTTCATGAACGCGTTCGATCGCTCGCTTGGCGTCGAGTGCAGCTACTGCCACGTCCAGAACAACGGCCGGTTCGACTTCGCGTCGGACGAGAAGCGCGAGAAGCGCGTTGCGCGCAAGATGATTCTGTTCCGCGACTCGATCAACGTGGAGCTCGCCGCCATCGTCGACAAGCCCGTGACGGCGGGGCCGACGTCGGTCGAGGCGCGACCGGGCGCGCCGACGCGCGTGCTGTGCGCGTCATGCCATCACGGGTTGCCGGTGCCCGTACCGCTGGGCGAGGTGATCAGCGAGTCGGAGAAGGCCGGCGGCGTGAACGCCGGGCTGGCGAAGTTCAAGGAGCTGCGTGGGAAGTTCTACGGCGGGCAGCAGTACGACTTCACCGATTACGCGCTCGTCGGCATCGCCAACACGGCGCTCAATCAGAAGCGTCCGGACGACGCGATGAAGTATCTGCAGGCGAACCTCGAGTACTTCCCGAAGTCGTCGCAGACGTATCAGGCGATGGCGCAGGTGAAGAACGCGAAAGGCGACAAGCCGGGCGCGATCAAGGATCTCGAGACCGCCGTACAGCTCGATCCGCAGAACAACCAGGCGAAGAACCAGTTGCAGCAGATGCGCAGCGGCAGCCAGTAGCTGGCTGCCGGTGGTTCGAGGTTCGAGGTTCGTCGGTCGTCGTTGAGGTGAATCATGCGGTGTAGTCGCGTTCTGCCTGGTGCCGCCGCCCTCGCGCTCGTCCTCTCGACGTCGCTTGTCGCGCAGGAGGCGGTCGACCTCGACGTCGTCCACAAGATCCGCCAGGAGGCGCTCCAGAACTCGCAGGTGATGGAGCACCTCTTTTATCTGACGGATGTCAGCGGCTCGCGGCTGACCAACTCGCCAGGTTTCTTCAGCGCCGCGGACTGGGTGGTGAAGCGGCTTGGCGAGTGGGGCATCACCGCGCATCAGGAGAAGTGGGGGCCGTTCGGCCGCGGCTGGACCTACACGCGCTTCAATGCGCAGATGCTCGAGCCGCAAGCCGTGCCGCTCATCGGCGCGCCGCTCGCCTACACGCCGGGGACCAACGGAGCGATCAGCGGCGACGCGATGATCGTCGCGATCACCTCCGACGCCGACTTTGCGAAGTACAAAGGCATGCTCCGCGGAAAGATCGTGCTCCTCGGCCCCGGGCGCGATCTGCAAATGAGCCTGCAGCCGCTCGGCTCGCGCCGTAGCGACACGGACCTGGCGACGCTCGCGCAGGCGCCGGAGGCCGTCGGTGGACGCGGCCAGGCGCCTCCGGGCGCCGCGGCGATTGGCGGCCGTCAGGGTGGACCTGGCGGGGGCAATCAGCAATTCCAGCGTGCGCTGAACAAGTTCCTCTCCGATGAAGGCGTCGCCGTCGCGGTCCGTGTGGGGCCGGGACGCAGCGAGGGAGGGACGGTCTTTGCGCAGGCCGGCGGCTCGCGTGATGCGAACGATCCGGTGCCGCCGCCGATGGCGGTGCTCACGCCGGAGCACTACAACCGCATCGCGCGCCTGCTCGATCACAAGATCCCGGTGAAGCTCGAATTCAACATCGACGCGCGGTTCGTCGACGAGCGCATGGATTCCGTCAACGTGATCGGCGAGATCCCCGGCGGCCGCAAGCGCGACGAGATCGTCATGATCGGTGCGCATCTCGACAGCTGGCACAGCGGCACCGGCGCCACCGACAATGCCGCCGGCAGCGCGGTGATGATCGAAGCGATGCGCATCCTCAAGACGCTGAACCTGCGCCTCGATCGCACGGTGCGGCTCGCGTTGTGGAGCGGCGAAGAGCAGGGGATTCTCGGCTCGCGCGCTTATGTCACCGAGCACTTCGCCGCACGTGAGGACATGAAGCTGAAGCCGGAGCACGCGAAGCTGTCGGCCTACTTCAACGTCGACAACGGATCAGGAAAGATTCGCGGCGTCTACCTGCAGGGCAACGACGCCGTGCGTCCCATCTTCCAGGCGTGGCTGAAGCCGTTCGAGGATCTCGGCGCGACGACGCTGTCGATCCGCAACACCGGCGGCACCGATCACCTGTCATTCGACACTGTCGGCCTGCCGGGATTCCAGTTCATCCAGGATCCGCTCGAGTACGACTCGCGCACGCATCACTCGAACATGGACGTCTACGATCGGGTGCAGCGGGCGGACATGATGCAGATGGCGGCGATTGTCACCTCGTTCGTCTACGACGCCGCCAATCGTGACGCGCTGCTGCCGCGCAAGCCGCTGCCGAAGCCGCAACCTGCGCAGCAGCCGCCACCCGCTCCGGCTAGTGCGACAACCCGCTGAGCCAGGCTTCGCCGTTCGGCGCGCCAAGGCCCGTCACATCGTCATAGCCGGGCCTGACGTGGATCGTCAGGATCTGATCCTCGTCGAACCAGCGCGCGCTGTAACGATAGCCGTTGGTCGCATCGACGCCGTTGATGTAGTCCGAGCGCACGTCCCCGGGGTACGCCGGCAGATCCGTTCTTGTGATGTCGTAGTACCCGCCCGTCGTCGCCATCGCGTAGAGCGCGGGATTCGCCAGGCCGAGCGGCTCGCCGCGCCGCTGCAGGGCCAGCGCGAGCATCCCGGCAGCCAGCGGCGATGACAGGCTGGTGCCGCCGATGCGGTACTCGGAGTAGCGCGACGTGCCGTCGGGGAATGTCTGCGTCTGACCGATCAGCATGCCGGTGTTCGGGTCGCCGACGGCGGCGATGTCCGGAACCACACGCATCGCGGCGCCGCCATACCTCTTCGACAACGAGTTCGGCACCACGCCCGCCTGATACGAGGGCTGCGCGAACAGCCGGCTGGTGCCGCCGCCCGATCCGTACAGATAGGTCCGCGGTCCCCACGCGCCACTTGACAGGAACGAGCGGGTCGTCTGCCATCCGAGTTCGAACACGCGGCTGTTGGCCGCGCTGACGCCGAGCGACGTGCCGCCAACCGCTGTCGCCCACGGGCTCGACGCGGGCCAGTCGGGCGTCGGGGTCGCACCGGCGACGCCGCCGGTTTCGTCGCCGTCGTCACCTGACGAGAACAGCACGCTGATGCCTTCCGCCGCCGCCTGAATCAGCGTGTCATTGAACGGCTTGATGTGGCCTGGCGGCAGCGCCTCCGACGAAAATCCGTACGAGTTGGTGACGATGTCGGCGAGGCGCTGATCGACGACGTGATTGAGCGCGGAGTCGAGGTCAGAGTAGTTGTTCGGCGCACCGACGTAGACGATCGACGCACCGGGCGCCATCGTGTGGACCGCTTCGATATCGAGCGTCTCTTCACCCGACCAGCCCTGCGGATCCTGCCGCGGATTCTGCGGCCGGCGGAACGTGCCCGGCGCCACCACCTGGCGGAAGAGCCCGTGGGTCGTCGGCAGGCCGTGCAGCGACGAGTAGGTTTCGATGTCCTGGGTAATCGTCGGGGACGCGTAGGCGTCGATGACCGCGACCGTGATGCCGCGGCCATCGGTACCGCCGGCAATCGCGCCCGCCATGCCGTAGACGCCCTGCAGTTGCGCGCCTGCGTAGCCGCACGGCGCGAACTCGTAGGGTGGTCCCGCCGGCAGCACGGTGCCGTCGGGGGTCGGCGTCGTCGCCACATGCTTCTCACCCCAGTACCTGGAGCACGGCGGCGCGTTGACGAACGCGCCGGGCGGTGGCGCGTCGGCCTTCAGCGCCGTAGGCTGGACGAGCGCGTCGCTTTCGTCGAGCCCGACGACCGCCGCGATCGCTGGCAGCGACGAGGGGACGGACAGCTGCTCCGCCGGCGCGCGGAGCTGGCCACCGCGATACGAGTAGATGTTGAACGACGTCGAAAACGCGGCCGCGGCCTGCGCGACAGTGCCGGCCGCCTCGATGAAGTGGCGGTTCGATGGGGAGTAGCCCACCTGGAATCCCTGCGCCTTCAACCAGGCCGTGACAGCAGACACGTCCTGCGGCTCCGGGGAGAACTGAGCGCGGAACTGCGACGGCGACAGGAATTGTCCGGCGTTCGCGCTGCCGGGCGACGAGACCGAAAGCGCGTAGGCGGCCGCGGCGTCGCCGCCGCGCCAGGGCAGGTAGACACGGAACACGACGGCATCGCTTCCGTTCGCAGCGCCGACGCGGTTGGCCGATTTCGCCCACGACGGCACGCTGCCGGTGAGCGTGGTGCGCGAGGGCTGTGCCGCTGACAACTGAATGAATGCGAAGACAATGACCGCGACGACGGTCAACGCGAGAAGACGTTGTGATCGCACGGGGATCTCCTTGTTGAGAGGGAAGAGGGCGGGCAAATTATACGCGCCGGGCCCGCCGCCCCGAACCTGCAACGTCAGTTGGCGTGAAGCCGCGAAGCTCAGGGATATCGCGCTTTGTCCAGGCAATCACGCACGGCTTTCACAAGTGCTTCGATGCCGATGGGCTTGTGCAGGACGCAGGCGAAGTCGGCGGGATCGATGTCGGGGTGCAAGTGGCCGGTGATGAGGATGACGGGCACCTTGCGCATCGCGTCGTCCGCCTCAAAGCTCCGCTTGACCGCGCGGCCATCGAGGCGCGGCAGCATCAGATCGAGGATTACGGCATCGACGGGCTGCCGTTCGACACAACGGAGCGCGTCAACACCATCTTCCGCGGCGATTACGCCGTAACCCTCGAGCGTCAGTACACGCTGATACAGCTCGCGAAGCGACTGATCGTCCTCGACAATTAAAACGGTCGCCGCCCGGGGGACGGGCGCCACCAGTCGATCCTACACTTTCTTCTTATTTCCGCCTTTCATCCTATTGAGGCCACGTCGCCGCCGGGTCGGTGTTGACGATGGTGAGCACCGCCGCCGTCGGAATCTGCGGTTTGATCATCGGCTTGCCCGCGGCTTTGTGGCACGAATAGCAGCTCTCGAGCATGGTCTTGTAGGCGGCGACGAACTGCGTCGAATTCTGCTTCTCGATCGCGTCGCGGACCATCATCAGGCTGCTCGTGTCGATGGCGTCATAGATCGACTTGAGGTCGACGATCTCGCCGTTGACCTTGTCGTTCGGGTTGATGCGCACGGTCCACGCAATGTGCGAGCGCGCCTCGTTGTAGAAGTAGCGCGCCAGCGGCCAGTTTTTCTTCTGCGCCGCGAACCAGAGGCTCGCCCAGTTGATGGCGACGTCCTGCATCGGGTGCGAGTAGGAGGGCACGAGCGTCTTGAGCCGTTCGATTTCCGCCTGCATCTCGGCCGGCGTCATCTGCTTGGGCGGACCGGCGGGTGCGCCGGCGCGTCCTTCCTGGGCCGCGGCGGTGGAGACGATACCCGCCAGCCAGATGCGATCGAGCATGCCGCCGGCGAGCATGGCAACGAGAATGACTGCTGCCGTACGAAAGGATGTCAGTGTCATGGGCAGATGCTACGCCTGCATCTGCCCTTTCAGGAAAAATGAGATTTTGTCTCACGCCTCGGCGCCGCTCGGCATGCCCCCGAGCGCCGTCGAGGGGTCAGCGGGTGGCCATCGTCAGCCACGTCGAAGCGGCGGACGACTGCCGTTCCTTCACCGCCACACACGCATCGATGCGTTCGAAGGCCTGCTTCAGCGTACGCTCGGCCGCCGGCACGGGATGCGCCTGGAAGAACTGCTCGACCTCCGCGGCCTTGTCGCGCGAGCAGAAGGCGCCGACCGACGCGGCGATGCGCGGGATGCCCTGGAAGACACCGAGCGACCTGGTCAGCGAATCCCAGTTCGCCTTGACGAACGTCCACGCCGCATCGCGCGACCACGGCTGGCTGATGAGACCGCCGATGAGCGACGAGGTGTCCTGCGTGCGCACGTCCGGCGAGATCGCGAACTCCAGCGTGCGCTGCACGAGCGCCGGATCGCGGAACGACGGCAGCGCGTAGAAGAAGCGATAGTACTCCTCCGGCTTGTCCGTCAGCTTCGGCAGTTGCGCGCGGTAGCGGTCGTAGAGCATCGCGTCGCCGCCGGCCGCGGCCACGCTGAGGACGGTAGACGCGAGCGTCGGCGGCAGTGACGTGCGATCGTCGATGTACTTCAGCGCGAGCTCCCGCGCCTGGCGCTGGACGTCGGGGGAATTGCCGGTGACGCCGACAAGCGAGAGCAGCGTGGCGCGCCGGCTCTGACGATCGTCGGACTCCGCGGTGTTGCCCGGTACGCCGAGCGACGTCAGCTCGGACGAGAACCGGCGCCGCACCCATTCCTCGAATCGGGCGACGTCGGCATCCTGCACGACGTTGTTATGGCTATAGGCGAGGCTGCTGCCAATCTGCTCGATGACCGACGGCGCCTCGTCCCCCGCGAGCGACGAGGCGGCGTCGAGATACACGCCGATGTCGTGGCGTCCGGAGCGGACCATCCACCATTCGTCGCCGAGCAGGCTGAGTCGTTCGGACGGCGCCAGCGCGCCGCGCGCCGTGCGCGCGATGGCGCGAACCGTGTCCGGCGGATACTCCGAAAAGTAATAGCCGCGGCCCCTGACGTTGGCGAAGGCATTGGCGGCGCAACTAGGCAGCGACACTTTCTGTTCGCGGCGCTCGAGCAGCTCGCACTGCTGCGTCGTGCTGCCGGTCTTGAAGCACACGGGGACGGCCCACAGCGTTGAGGCGGCATCCGCCGACGGCCCCGCCATGCCGAAGAAGCGCTCCTGGTGGAGTGACACGTCGGTCGCATTCCCCTGACACTTCGCTTCCACCTTGACGATCGGTACTCCGGGCTGCTCGATGAACGGCTTCATGATGCGGTCGACCGGCTTGCCCGTGACGCGTGCGACCTCCGTCCAGAAGTCTTCGCCCGCGGCACTGGCGAACGAATATTTCTTCAAATACGACTGAACGCCGGTGCGGAACAGGTCCGGCCCGACGTAGTTCTCGATGGTGCGCAGGACCGACGCCGTCTTCTGATAAGCGATTCCGTCGAACACTTCGTTGATTTCGTCGGGCGTTTCCACCTTCGTGCGAATCGGACGCGTTGTGCGCAGGGCGTCGGTGGACACGGCAACCTGCGTTTCCTCGACCTCGTCGAGGTCCACCTGCCACTCCGGGTGCCACGCGGCGAGCGGCTTGTTGGCCATCCACGTCGCAAAGCCTTCGTTCAGCCAGATGTCGTCCCACCACTTCATCGTCACCAGGTCGCCGAACCACTGATGCGCGATTTCGTGCGAGAGCACCGAGGCGACCGTCTTGCGCGTGCCGAGCGAGGCGCGCTGCGGATCGGCGAACAGTTCCTCCTCGCGGAAGGTGATCGCGCCGGCGTTTTCCATCGCGCCCGCGGCGAAGTCGGGGATGCCGATGATGTCGAGTTTGCCGAACACGTACTTGATGCCCGTCCACTCGTTGTAGAACTTCAGCTCCTGCTCTGCCGCTTCGAGCGCGAACGCGGTCAGCGGCAGCTTGTCGGGCGTCGAACAGACGCGCACGTCGATGCCGTCGGAGCTTCCGCTGCGGCAGACGAAGTCGCCGACCAGCATCGCGACCAGGTAGGCCGACATCTTCGGCGTGCGGGCGAAGACGAGCGTGTGCTTCCCGGCTTCAGGTCCTGGTGCGTCCGAGAGCTGCTTGCCATTGGAAATAGCGACGTCGCCGTTGTCGATCATCAGCGAGATGTCGAACGTGGCTTTGTATGCGGGCTCGTCCCATCCCGGGAACGCACGGCGCGCGTCGGTCGCTTCCATCTGCGTCACCGCGTAGTTACGGCCGTTCGCCTTGCTCAAATAGAAGCCGCGCAGCTTGTCGTTGAGAATCCCGGTGTAGGTGATCTGAATGGAGGCGGCGCCTCCGGCCAGCGGCTGCGGCACCGTCAGCGTCGCCATCTCGTTCTTCTCGTCGAGCGTCACCCGCGCCGTCTGCATGCGGCCACCCGACGTGATCGTCACGGCGCCGAATTGAATCTCGGCGGCGTTCAGCGTGATGGACGAGGTTGGGTTCGCCACGGTGACGTCGATGGTTTCGCGGCCGCGGAACGTGGCGTTTTTCAGGTCCGGTGCAAACCAGAGCGCGTAGTGCGTAGGCGTCGCCGTCACCGGAAGCCGCTGGGCGAGAGCCGCCCGCGGTGCCAGCGCCAGAAGGGCAACGAGAAGAGTCAGCTTGCGCATCGAAACAACCCTATCAAAGAATCGCAGTGGCGGCTCGACGGCAACGTTTTCGCATTGCTGAGGCACCGGTTAAGACTCCGGGCTGTTTTGAGGCCCGTTTCCGTCGTCCGGCTTCCAATCGTGTCTGGAAGCATTACGGTTTGGACGACTTGGAGGTTTCGATGAAGAAGTCGGCCTGTGTGATCGCGCTGGCCTTCGGCCTGGCCGCATGCAACGGCGCGAAGGCGCCGGAGAATCTGGCGACTACCGACAACACGGCGGCCACGACCGGGACGGCGCCGGCGAACGCGCCGATTTCGGCGGCGACCTCGGCACCCGCGCCTGCCGTGACGCCCGTCGCGCAGTACAAGGAGATCACCATTCCATCCGGGACGGCGCTGGCGCTCGACCTCGGAACCGCCGTCGCCTCGGATACGAGCCGTGTCGAGCAGCCGGTGCACGCGACGCTGCGCTCGCCGGTGACGATCAACGGCATCGTCGCCCTTCCTGCGGGCAGCGAAGTGACGGGCCTCGTCTCGGCCGCTGACGGAGCGGGACGCGTCAAGGGCCGCGCGCATCTCGCGCTGCGCTTCAACGCGATCCGCGCCAACGGCCAGAGCTACGACGTGAAGACGTCAGGCTTCGCGGAGACGGCTCGCGCGACCAAGAAGAAGGACGCCGAGAAGATCGGGATCGGCGCTGGCGCGGGCGCGGCGCTCGGCGCCATCCTCGGCGGCGGCAGCGGCGCGGCGAAGGGCGCAGCGATCGGCGGTGCCGGCGGCACGGGCGTCGTGCTGGCGACCAAGGGCGAGGAAGTGCGCCTCGGCCCGGGTGCGAACATCACGACCAGGCTCACCGCACCGCTGACGGTGCGCGTCCGCTCGTAACGCCGCTCTGCCGGAACGCCTGGACGGCGTTGCTTCCTTACCGACGCGATCGCGTGCGCCGCACGGCGCCCGCGATCGCCTGCGCGACATCCCTGGCGTTGCGCTCGTTGGCGAGGAGCGCGACGCGATTGGTGCCTTCGACCTCCACCTGAATCACCGGCATCCCGCGGCGCAGCGTCACGTTCTGGCTGAGCGTCACGGTGTCGTTCCAGCGTCCCAGCTCACTGGCGGCACGCGTCAGGTGGTCGGGCCTGTTGAGAAACGTGCGCAGCACCCCCGCCGCCGGCTGCGGCAGCTCGCGCGCGTTCAGTGACAGCGTGCGCGTCAGGCGAAGAAGCCCGGCGCGTGCCAGCCACGGCGAGACGGAAACGAATCGTGGCGAAGGTTCGAGCGCCGGCCGCTTGTCGAAAGCTCCCGGCGGGTTGACGAGGACGAGGGTGTCAACGGTGTCGGGATAGCGGGCGGCATACAACGTCGCGAGCGCGGCCCCGAACTCCGCTCCCGCGACGATGAACGGTCCGCGCTCGGCGCCTTTTTCGAGCAGCGCGTTCAGTTCAGGCGGGACCGCCTGTGGCGAAAACGGTGCATCGCCAGCTTCACTCCAGCCGAGACCCGCGCGGTCATAGCTGCACACCCGGGTCATCCGCGCGACATCCGTTTGCACCCACGCCCACACGGCCGACATCGTCGTCGCGGGCGCTTCGAGGACGACGGTCGGCGTCCCCTCGCCGGTGCAATAGAGATGCAGTTGATGCCCGCCGACGTCAATCAGCCGCCCGGGATGCGGAAAGCGCCGGCGTTCAACCGCCGTCGCGACGCCTTGATAGGTTGCGCCAGCGAGGATCAGTACGAGAACCGCGACGCCGGCGGTGATGAGCGCGCGGCGAACGGCTGGGACCACGGCTAATGGTGGCACATGGCCACTAGGATTCGTTTTCGGCGAGGCCGTACTTCTCGATGCGCGAGTAGAGCTGCGCCCGCGTCAGGCCGAGCAGCCTGGCGGCGCGCGTCTTGTTGTGGCGAGCCTGGGCCAGCGCCTTGATGACGAGCGAGCGCTCGAGCGCATCGAGGTTGACGCCGCCGGCGGGAAGGGGCGCGTTGTTCGCCTCGGCCGCGGATGGCGTCTTGCGCGTGGCGTTTACCGGCAGATGCTCGCTGCGAATGAGGCCGCCGTCCGCGAGAATGACGGCGCGTTCAATGGCGTTGCGCAGCTCGCGCACGTTGCCGGGCCACGGATAGGCGAGCAGATCGCGCCGCGCCTCGCGCTCGAACCCCGCGGCCGGCCGTCCGACGGTCTCGCCGATTTCGCCGAGAAACATATCGGCGAGCTCGAGCACGTCGTCCGCCCGTTCGCGCAGCGGCGGCAGTTCGATCTCGAATACGCCGAGGCGATAGTAGAGATCCTCGCGGAACTCGCCGCGCTGCATCGCCCCGTGCAGGTCGCGGTTGGTGGCGGCAATGACGCGGATGTCCGCGTGGTGCAGCCTGGTTCCACCGAGACGCTGGAATTCCCGCTCCTCGAGGACGCGCAGCAGCTTGGCCTGGACGGTGGGCGCCATCTCGCCGACTTCGTCGAGGAACAACACCCCGCCGTTGGCCTGTTCGATGCGTCCCGGCTTGGAGCCGACGGCGCCGGTGAACGCCCCCCGTTCGTAGCCAAAGAGCTCGGATTCGAGCAGCTGATCCGGCAGCGCCGCGCAGTTGATGGCGATGAACGGACCGCCGCTGCGCGGCGAGGCGTGATGAACGAAGCGCGCAACTACTTCCTTGCCGGTGCCCGATTCGCCGGTGAGCAGCACCGTCGTTTCGGCCTGCGCCACGCGCGCCGCGTGCGACAGCACATCCTGCCAGAGGCGGGAGTGGCCGACGACGCGCCGCTGGCCGGTGCGCGCTTCGAGCTCGCGGGTGAGCGTCGCCACCTGCGCTTCCAGACGCGCCGCCGTTTCGCGGGCGGCCGTATCGCGCCGCTCGGCTTCGGCCAGATGTTGATGCGACAGCGCCAGCGCGAGGTGATCGGCGACGCGGCGCGCGAAGTCGACGTCTTCATCCGAGAAGCGGCCGGGGTCGCGCGCCAGGAAGAAGAGCGAACCGAAGACGGCGTTGCCGAGCGGAATCGCCACGCGCAGCGCGGAGCGCGCGCCGATCGTGCGCAGCAGCTTGCCGCGAATCGTCTCCGCGGCGAGCTCGCTGTTGACGTCGTGAATGATGTAGGCCTTGCGATCGAGCAGCGTCCGCTCGAGCGGCGTCAGCAGCGTCGGCCCCCAGAACGACTGGCCGGGGCTTTCGGCGCCGGCCATCGCATACACCTGGAAGGACAGGCCGTCCTCCGCCCACGCCGTCAACGCCAGGATGTCGTGCGGCAGCGCGCCCTTCACGGTCTCGGAGAGCTGCGGAAAAATCGAGCGGATGTCGAGCGTCTCAGCGACGGTGTGGAGCAGCCGGACCAGCGCATCGATGCGCTCGCGGCGACGCAGCTCCGTCATGCGCACCGTGTCGTGATAGAGGGCCAGCGTCATGAGATCGCCGACCGCTTCGAGCAGGTCCCGATCGGCGTCGTTGAACGCCTTCTCCTCGCTCGACGTCAGCCAGATCGCGCCCTTGACGTGCGTGCCCTGGCGCACGGTGCAGATCAAACGCGATCGCTCCATGCCGTCGACCGCATCGGGCGAGGACGGCGTATCGCCGATCAAGTGGCCCGTGACTTCGACGTCCCCCGTCGCGCGGACGATGTACAGCGTCACGGAGTCGGAGCGATCGAGGCGCAGCACGTGCAACCGCTCGAACGCAATCGCCTCGCGCAGGCAGACCGCCGCGCGCGACAGCGTGACGTCGAGCGAGGATTCCTCCGACACGAGCCGCGCAATGGAGGCGAGCAGCGGTTGGGTTGGCACCATGAAAAAAAGCTCCAAGATCCAAGCTCCAAGTTCCAAGCTCCAAACGTCCAACCGTTGGAATTTGGATCTTGGATCTTGGAACTTGGAGCTTAGAAGTGCTTCAGTATAATGCCTCGCCCTCGCATGCCCGTTCTTGCACCCCCCTGCGTGACGGGCGAACCGAGACGGCACCTCGGCGACGAGCAGATGCTGCCGCACCAGGTCGGTGCTCCGTTCGAGGTGTCGGCCGGGACTCGCGCGCGCTACTGGCGCACGAAGGGCGGGTTGGGCGGATAGGGAGGGAGGGCGGGCCAGCCTGCCTCGCCGTACCCGCGGCGAAGCGCCGACCCGCCAGATCAATCCGGCGCTAATTCGACGAGACCGCGTGAAGCTGCGGTGTCTGCTGCCGCTGCGGCTCGACGAGCAGGCGCAGCGCGTAGCCGTGCGGCGTACCGGTCGCGGCGCGATACGCGCCGACACGGTAGACCGCCGACAGCACCTTGCCGCCGCGGAGCGAGACCGGCAGTTCGTCGCACTCGCGTGCGCCGCGCTCCACCTGGAAGTGCACCAGGCGATAGAGCGGAATCGACGCGGGCACCTGGCACTCGACGAACACATCGAGGTCGCTGACGTCACACGTGACGACCGACACGAAGCGAAGTGTTCCCGACGAGTCCCGCCAAGTGAGGCGGCCAGGTACGCGAACCTTGCGCCGGGCGCCGATGCGCGGCTTGGTGTCAGTCGTGGTCAGCGAGGCAGTGGCTGTGCGAATCACCGTAGACCCCCTGTCGAGAAATGTGAGGAGTGTCTAGTTCCGTATCAATGTCGGGGCCCGTGTCGCTCGTGTCAGTCGCCATTGCACACTCGACGATTACCGCTGAAAAGACTGCTGCAATTGAAGTCACTGCGTGCAAAATCGGCTCGGCTTATGGATAGCGAATATCCACGACACTGTATACATGGTTACTAGGTATCCGCAAGCGCGCCATCAAGTCCTAAACGGCGCATTTTCAGGTAAAGACCGCGTCGGGTAAGTCCCAGAACCCTTGCAGTTTCAGATATATTGCCGCTGGTTCGCCGCAACGCAGTACCGATCATTTCGCGCTCGACCTCTTCAACCGCCGCCGCGAGGTTACGTGCCCCAATCGAACGTGGTGCCACCGGCATGCCAAGAGCGTGCGTGCCGGATTGGGGTAGCGCGGTCAGCTCGGGAGAGAGTTGATCGGGCTCGATCGTCCCGCCCGGCGGGCTCATCGCCACCGCGCGCTGCACTTCATTGCGCAGCTGACGCACGTTGCCCGGCCACCAGTAGCGGTCGAACAGGTCGAGCGTGACGGAACTGAGGTGCACATCGGGCTTGCCGAGACGCTCCGATGCCTCCCGCAGGAAATACGTGCTCAGATGCGGGATCTCTTCGCGCCGCTCCCGCAGCGGCGGCACGTGGATGCGGATCACGCTCAGCCGGTAATAAAGGTCCTCGCGGAATTTCCCTTCCTGCACCCGTTGCTCCAGGTCGGCGTTGGTCGCTGCGAGGACGCGGACGTCGACCCCCTGCGGACGGGTTTCGCCGACCGGCATCACCTCGCCCTGCTCGAGAAAGCGCAGCAGCTTCGGCTGAATGTCGAGCGGCAGGTCGCCGATCTCGTCGAGGAACAGCGTGCCGCCCGCGGCAGTGCGGATGAGGCCCTGCTGATCCGTGATCGCGCCGGTGAAGCTGCCGCGTCGATGTCCGAACAACTGGCTGTCCGCCAGGTCGCGCTGCGTCGTCGTGCAGTTGTAGGGGAGAAACATCGCCGCGCTGCGCGGTGAGCCGACATGAATGGCGCGCGCGATGAGGTCCTTGCCGGTGCCGCTCTCACCTGTGATGAGCACCGTCAGGTCGTGGCCCTGCAGCCGCTGAATCTGATCGGCGACGCGATTCATCGCCGCGCTCGCGCAGATGAACCCGGGGAGCAGCGGCTCGAGCGAACGCGCGCTGCTCGGCTCCGCGGGGTGGCTTCGGCGGTCGCGCGCGCCGCACAGCTCGAACCCCTGCCGCGCGACGACGGTGAACATGCGGAAACGCCGCGTCGCGGCGTCTGTGAGTCGATGCGCGGCGACGACCGTGCAGAAGCGCGGGCCGTCGTGGTCGCGGCCCAGCGGCTCGGTCAGCAGCAGTCCTTCACCGTAGGCCGCATTGCCCTGCGCCGCCGCGCGCGCGAGCGCGCGGGCGACGCCGGCGTCGCATCCGGCCATCGCCACGACACGAACTTCGCCGACGGACGGCACGACGAAGACCACCGCCGCATCGGCCTCCGTCGCCTCGGCAAGCGAAGTTGCGGTTTCGCGCGCGAGCAGGTCCGAGAGAACGGATGCCTCGACGAGCCGCCTGATCACCGCATCGTCTGCATCGGCACGTGAGGTGGTGATTTCCTTGGCGGCGATGCTGGCGAGACGCGCGCGCGCCAGGTCGACTTCGTCGAGGTCGCGTTGGGCACCGAGTGTGCGGAACACCGCCGCGGCGTGATCGAGATGCCGTTCGGCCGATGTACGCGTCCCCGTGGTCACCGCGAGGCGCCCCAGCGCAAGCTGGCTGAGGCCCGCCTGATATCGTTCGCCGAGCAGCTCGAAGACGTTCACGCTTTGCGCGAAGTCGTGATACGCGTCGGAATGCCGGCCGGAGCGCTCGTGTACCGCTCCGCGGATGCGCAGGAATTCGCCCCAGTTGGCCGGTGCGCTTCGCGGATCGAGGCGGCCCTCGCAGCTGGCGATGCGCTGCTCGGCCTCGCCGATGCGCTCGGCCGCCACCAGCGCCTCGCACGCGGCAAGGTCCGCCTGGATCGCTTCCGCCGGCGGCACACCAGCGGTTCGCGCCAGCTCGTCAGCCATCTGCAGCGCCTCGTCGAACTTGCCGCTGCGAATCGCGAGCTTGACGCCGAGCACCTTCAGCGACCACTCGTACCAGCGCATCGTCTGCGTGCCGTAGGCGCCGTAGGCTTCGCTGGCGTGACGGAGATATTCTTCGGCGCGCTCGTACGACCCGCGCATCAGGTGAATCTGCGCCAGCGTGTCGAAGACCGCGCCGGTCGTCTCGTGGAATTGGACTGGGCTGCGTACTTCGAGCGTGCGGGTGAGGATCTGCTCGGCGCGTTCGAGATCGCCGAGCTGCACGAAGATCTGACCAAGCGTCGCGAGCGCGACCGCGAGGCCGTGTCCCGAAGCGAGCGTCTCGTGCAGCGCCACGCTGCGCTCGGCGAGCGCGAGCGCCTGCTCGTGGTGATGGCGCATCAGCGCGACGTTCGCCTGGTTGTGGACGATGCCCGCGAGCACGTCATCGGCCTGGATCGCCGTTGCGAGGCGTTCGCCCTGGCGCAGCGCGGCGGTTGCTTCCTCACCGCGCCCGGACTGCGCGAGCAGCACCGCCGAGAGCGAATGCACCAGCGCCAGATGGCGACGGTCGCCGGCCGCGTGCAGCGCCGATGCCGCCTCCGTCAGATGTTCGCGAACGATGCCGGTGTCGCCGACCTGCTTGTAGCAGAGCGCCAGCTCATAGTGCGCCAGGCCGATCAGACGCGAGTCGTGCGCGAGCTCCGCATGCTTGAGTGCGCGAGTGTGCAGCGCGATGGCCCGCGACTGCTCGCCGCGCGCGTAGGTGATGCGGCCGTGAAGCCGCCAGAGGGTTGACAGCTGCGCGTCGCTGATCGGCTCGCGCAGGGAGTCAGGAGGTCTGCCGAGCGTGGACGCTGCCTGGGCGAGGTCGTCCTGCAGCAGCCACGCTTCCGCGAGCGCGGAGCGGACGGCGAACTCATCTTCACGCGCCAGCGATCCGGGTCGAAGAAGCGGGGCGAGCAGCTGAGCAGCTTCGGCTCCGCGTCCACGTTCGAGCGAGGCCTGCGTGCGGGCGAGCACGGATTGAACAGCGATTGTCGGCACGGAGTATACCCAGTATACAGGTCCGTGCCGCGGGGTGTTCAGTCCTGGTGCAGTGAAATTCCGAGCAAATCAGCGAGTCTGGCGATTGATTCCGGCTTTCTGTCCGGCAGGTGCACATGTACCGCGCGGCGATTTGCACGATCGAGCGATTGAAAATCGCCCAATGCCTGAGCCATTTCGAGGACGCCGAACGAGTAGGGCGCTTCCGGCACCGGGATGTCCGCCGGCGCCGGCGCGGTCAGCACGACGAACACGCCGTTGTTCGCGCCGCCCTTGTGGAGCTGTCCGGTGGAATGCAGATAACGCGGTCCGTATCCGAACATCGTTGCGCAGCGGCGGGTGACGGCCACGGTGTTCCGGAGATTGCGCAGCACCGGGTCGAGCGGCGGATCGTCTGGCGGCAGGTACGCCAGCAGCGCGAAGTAATCGCCGGCGCCGAGCTGATCGAGAAAGCGTTCGGCGCCATTGGCGCCGAGGCGAACGCGTGTGGCGGCGCTGAACGTGAACTGGATGTCGCCGGTCGTCACATCGGGTGGAGTACGAGGCAACTGCTCGCGCGTGGCGTAGGCGTCGAGGAGGGCCCGCGTCGCATCCTTCGCCTGCTGGACGTTCGGCTCGTCGAACGGATTGATCTCCAGTACTTTTCCGGCGGTGGCGGTCGCGATTTCCCAACGGAAGAATTCCGCGCCGAGCGCCGCGACGCGCGGCATCTCGATCGTCATCAGCGGCACGCCCGCGTCGCGCATGCGCGCGATCACGCGCTCGTCGACGCCGGCGCCATCGACACGCACGGCGACGGCGACGCGATCGGCCGCCGGTGGAGCGTCGAGCGTTTCGCCGGCAATCGGCACGATGCCCTTTCCATGCTTGCCGGTGCTTTCGGCAATCAGCTGCTCGATCCACAGGCCAAACGGCTCGAGATGCGCCGGCAGCAGCAGCGTCAGCTTGTCGCGTCCCTGCCGCGCGGCGGCGCCGATGAACGCGCCGAGAGCGACGCCAGGATTGCCGCGCGCGCTTTTCGTGCGGCAGGCCTCGACCATCTGGCGGGCACTATCGAGCAGCGAGGGCAACGGGACGCCGATGATCGCGGCGGGCACGATGCCGAACAGCGTCAGCGCCGAGTAGCGGCCGCCGATATCGGCTGGGTTGACGAAGACGTGGAAGAACGCTTCGTTGACGGCGCGGCGATGCAGTTGCGTGTCTTCGTCGGTGATGGCGACGAAGCGCGAGGCCCAGTCCTTGATGCCGGCGGCTTCGACGCGGCGCCTGGCGGCGCCGGCCATCGAGTTCGGCTCGATCGTCGTTCCCGATTTGCTGGCGATGATGAAGAGCGAGGTGGCCGCGTTGCTCAGCGCCTCGCGCACCGCGGCGGGATCCGTGGAATCGAGCATCCGGAATCGCGGGCGCACGTTGTCGCGTCCAAACAGCCGATGAAAGACTTCGGGGGCGAGACTCGACCCGCCCATACCGAAGAGGACGACGTCGGTGAAGGTACTCGAGCGGACGCGTTGCGCGAACGATTCGACCTGCGACAGTTCGCGGCTCGCGAACTCGACAGCATCGAGCCATCCGAGCCGGTCGGCTATCGCGGTCTTCACCGCGTAGTCGTTGCTCCAGATGTCGGCGCGGCGCGTCCACAGCGCGTCGACGAATCGATCGTTATCGAGTTGTGAAAAAACCGTGTCGAGCGTCGCGGCGAGGTCGCCGGGATCGATGGAGAAGTCAGTCACGCGATACGATACCTATAGCACACGAAAGATGAGTTTCCGGCTGCGCGCATTCCTGGTCGGCGTTGCTCTGACGGCCGTGGCCTGCTCGTCGAACGAGCGCGCGGCGCCGCGCCAGCCGCCCGGTTCTCCGGCACCGGCGGCGATCGACGCGGCCAGGACCGATGCCGTGGCGGCAACAGCCCCCGCGAAACGGCCACGCATCGTGTTCCTTGGCGACAGCCTGACGGCGGGTTATGGCCTCGATATGGAGCAGTCGGTGCCCTCGCTCGTGCAGAAGCAGCTCGAAGCAGAGGGCTACAGCTACGAGGTCGTCAACGCCGGCGTCTCCGGCGACACGTCAGCGGGCGGTCTCCGTCGTCTCGACTGGTCGCTGGACGGCGACGTCAGGATCCTCGTGCTGGAGCTTGGCGCCAACGATGGACTGCGCGGTCTGCCAGTGGCGGACATGAAGAAAAACCTGAAGACGATCGTCGAGGCCGCGAAGATGCGCGGCATCGACGTGCTGCTCACGGGCATGGAGGCGCCGCCGAACTACGGTTCCGCCTACACGTCCGAGTTCCGCCGCGTGTTCCGCGACCTGGCGGCGGAAGAGCGCGTTGCCTTCATGCCGTTTTATCTGTACGAGGTCGCCGGCATTCCGACGCTGAACATCGCGGACGGCATGCATCCCAATCCCGCCGGCGCGCGCATCGTGGAAGCCAACCTCTGGCGGTCGCTCAAGCCGCTGCTGGACAAGCGCGGTCGATGATCCAGTTGCGCGGGGTGTCGAAGACCGTCATGAGCGGCGGGCGTCCGCTGACGATTCTCCATCCGCTCGATCTCACCATCCATTCCGGTCAGTTTCTCGCGGTGCTCGGTCCGTCTGGCAGCGGCAAGTCGACGTTGCTCGGGCTCGTCGCCGGCCTCGACGCGCCGTCGAGCGGCGAAATCCTGATCGACGACGTCGACATTACCAAGCTTGGCGAGGATGCGCTGGCGAAGCTGCGCGGCGAGAAGATCGGCTTCGTGTTCCAGTTCTTTCACCTGGTGCCGTCGCTCACCGCTTTCGAGAACATCCTCGTGCCGATGGAGATCGCCGGCCGGCGCGATGCGACCTCGCGGGCGAAGCACCTGCTCGAAGAGGTCGGCCTCGCCGACCGCGGGCATCACTATCCGTCGCAGCTCTCCGGCGGCGAACAGCAACGCGTGGCGATTGCCCGCGCGCTGTCGAACGATCCGCCGATCATCATGGCGGACGAGCCGACCGGCAATCTCGATTCCACGACCGGCAAGCTCATCATGCAGCTGCTGCTCGACGTCCGGCGCATGCACCAGACGACGATGATCCTGGTGACGCACGACGCGGACCTGGCGTCGCTGGCCGATTCGCGGCTCGTGCTGCGCGACGGACGTCCTGTCGCCCAGCCGCTGGAGACCGCGCGATGACTTTCATCCTGCGCATGGCGGTTCGCGAGATCCGCTCGTCATGGCAACGGCTGCTGTTCTTCTTCGTCTGCATCGCCGTCGGCGTGGCCGCGATCATCGCCCTGCGCTCGGTGATTCAGAGCGTCCGCGCCGGCATGTCACAGCAGGCGCAGACGCTGATCGCGTCCGACATCCTGCTGACCAGCAACCGCGAGTTCACACCGAAGGTGCGCGAGACGCTGGCAGCGGAGCAGCGCGCCGGCCGGATTAGCGAGGTCTCACAGGCGACCGAAATTCCAACGATGGTCCGCCCGACGGCGCCGGGCAAAGCCGTGACGCGCATGGTGGAGCTGCGCGCGGTGCAGGGCGGATTTCCCCTCTACGGCACGCTCGCCCTCGCCAGCGGCACCTACTCGCACGACCTGCTGTTGAATCACGGCGCCATCGTCCGGCCGGAGCTCCTCTCGCAGCTCGATTTGAGAGTCGGCGACGCGATCACGATTGGCAACGTGCCGTTCCAGATCCGCGGCGTCATCGCCTCGGAGCCGGGACGCAGCCTTGGCGCCTTCAGCCTGGGGCCGCGCGTCATCATCGACTACGACGCGCTCAGCGACACGGGCCTGCTGTCGTTCGGCAGCCGCGCCTCGCGGCAGATTCTCCTGCGCGTGCCCGCCGTGTCGCTCGATGCCGTCACCGACGCGCTGCGGTCGTCGTTCGCCAACGAGTTCGTCGGCGTCCGTTCCTACCGGCGCAGCGAAGATCAGATGGGGCAGAACCTGACGCGCGCGGAAAACTATCTCAGCCTCGTCGGCCTCGTCATCCTGATCCTCGGCGGCATCGGCGTGTCGAGCGTGATGCGCGTCTTCGTGCAGCAGAAGCTGCGCAGCATCGCCATTCTCAAGTGCGTCGGCGCCTCGTCGCGGGAAATCCTCGCCATCTACATGACGCAGGTGCTGCTCCTCGGCATCGCGGGGAGCCTGCTTGGCGTCGGCATCGCCGCGGTGGTGATTGCCGCGGTTCCGGCATTGGTCGGCAACATCTCGGCGCTCTTCCACGTGCAGTACGGACTGACGCCGACGGCGGTGGCGCAGGGGCTCGCCGTGGGCCTGCTCGTGTCGATTCTCTTTTCCCTCGTGCCGCTGCTCGACGTGCGCAACGTCAAGCCGTCGCTGCTCCTGCGCCAGGACATTCCGCGTGCCGGCTTCGACTGGGTGAAGTGGGGGGCGACGGCGGTCGTCGCCGCGTGCCTGGTCGCGGTCGCTGCATGGCAGGCCGGCTCGTTACGCGTCGGGTTGATGCTGTCGGGCGGCTTCGTGGCGACCGCGTTCGTGCTGCTGCTGGCCGGCTGGGTGCTGGTGCGCGCGGTGCAGCCGCTGCGCTACTCGCGCTCGTTTGCGCTCCGCCAGGCGGTGCTGCATATCGCACGTCCCGGCAACCAGACGCGCGTCATCCTGCTCGCCGTCGGCCTCGGCACCTTCTTCATTCTTGGCGTGCGCACGCTGCAGGCGAACCTGTTGCAGGACTTCGCCGTGCAGATTGGCGACGATGCGCCGGACATGTTCCTCATCGACATCCAGGAGGATCAGAAGGACAGCCTCGCCGCGTTCATCGACGAGCAGAACGGCAGCGAGCCGCAGCCGAACCTCATTCCCGTACTGCGTGCGCGCATCACCGCCGTGCGCGGCCGCGAGGTGAACCTCGAAACCTACGAGCAGGTGCGCGGGCGCGGGTCGCTGTCGCGCGAATACACGATCACCTATCGCCCGCAGTTGAACGACAACGAAGAACTGTTGGAGGGCAAGTGGTGGGATGCGACGCGATCGAGCGGCGAGGCCGAGGTATCCATCGAAGAAAACCTGCGTGATCGCTTCCGCATCCGCATCGGCGACGAGATGCAGTTCGACGTGCTGGGGCGGACGATCCCCGCGCGCGTGACGAGCGTCCGCAAGGTGAACTGGCGCGATTATCGCTCGGGCGGGTTCATGATCGTCTTCCGCCCGGGACCGTTCGACAACGCGCCGCACTCGTATATCTCCTCGGTCAACGGTCCGCGCGACGCCGCCGCGCGCTCGCGCATGCAGGCGGCGCTCGTCGCCAGGTATCCGAACGTCTCCGTCATCGATCTGCGCGAAGTCCTCGACACGATCCAGAACATCGTCGATGGCGTCACGCTGGGGATCACGGTCGTCGGCGGGCTGGTGCTCTTCTCCGGCCTGCTGATCCTCGTCGGCGCCGTATCGATGACCAAGTTCCAGCGCGTCTACGAGGCGGCGATTCTGAAGACGCTCGGCGCCAGCAGCCGGTTGATCGCAGCGATGCTGCTGCTCGAGTACGGCGTGCTCGGTGCGATTGCCGGCACCGTCGGCGCGCTTGGCGCCATCGCGCTGAGCTGGGCTGTTGCGCGCTATGCGCTCGACCTGACGTGGCGCGCCGCGCCCGCGATTACCCTCGTCGGCATCGCCGCGACAGCCGTGTGCGTCGCCGCCATCGGCGTCCTGGCAAGCCTCGATGTGCTGCGCCACAAGCCGCTGGCAACGCTCAGAGCCGAATAGCCGGGATCCCCCGCCGCCGAGCCTGCCTCCCGTAGCGCGGCAGCGCGAAGGCGGGCTAAGATCGACTGTTGTCCGAGGCGGCAACGGCCCGCCCGGGGGAGCACCACCACGATGGAACTCGAACGTTATCGCACCGCCCTGCTGCAGAAGCGCGGCGAGTTGCTTGGAGGGACCGCGGCCAAGCCCCTGCAGTGGACGATGGAGAACAACTCCGGCCGGCAGGGCGACATGGCCGACCAGGCCAGCGGCAACAACGAAGTCCATATCCAGCTCAAACTGAAGCAGACCGACGCGAAGATTCTGCAGGCGATCGAAGAAGCGCTGCGGCGTATCGACGAGGGCAGCTACGGCGTCTGCCGCGACTGCGGAGAGCCGATTGCCGATGCCCGGCTGGACGCCATCCCGTGGACGCGCGTGTGCATCGCCTGCAAGGAAAAGCAAAAGACCTGATGTCCTCCGATCTCTCGACGCTTCTCTCGGAATTCGCGGCTGAACGTGTGGCGCTCGTCGAGCGGCACGAAGCAAGCGCGCGCGCGGTCAGCCATTACGACTTCAACAACACGTATCAGTACGTGATCAACCGCGAGGAGACGCACCTCTCGTGGCTGCAGAACGCGCTTGCCGAATACAAGCAGGCCGTCCCGCCGGCCGGCAGCGCGTCGCTTCCCGCGGCGACGGCGCCGAAGGCTGGCAAGAAAGCGGAGGCCGGCGCCTTCCGCGGCATCCTCGATGACGACGCGCGCTACCTCGGGGCGTTCGTCGAGCGTTGGCGTCCGCGCGTCGAAACGATGACGCATGCGCGCCACCGCACCATGCTCAACGTCATTCTCGGCGAATCGATGGAGCACAAGCGGCTGTTCGAGCAGGCGTCCGGCGGCTTCGAAGATCTACTCGGCCGGCGCACCGCCGGCAGCGAGCGGGTCGGCGCGGTGCTGCCGACGCGGTGGCTGGAGTAGCTGACGCGCATCGCCGTCGCACTCGGCAGCAATCTGGGCGATCGGGAAGCGCACCTGCGCGGCGCGATCACTGCGCTGCTTCCCGTGCTCTCGCACCTGCGCGCCTCGTCCTTCCATGAAACGGCGCCGGTCGGCGTGCCCACGCCGCAGCCGATGTTTCTCAACGCGGCGGCGATTGGCGACTCGCCGCTCTCGGCGCCCGCCATCCTCGACGTGCTGCACGCCATCGAAGAGGGCTTCGGCCGCGACCATCCGTACCAATACGCGCCGCGCACGCTCGATCTCGATCTCATTCTCTACGGCGACGCCGTCATCAACATGCCGGACCTGATCGTCCCGCATCCGCGATTCCGCGAGCGCCAGTTCGTGCTCGAACCGCTCAACGAAATCGCGCCGGACTGGATCGATCCAGTGACCGGCAAGACCGTCGCCGAACTGTTTGCCGCGCTGCGGCATGCACAGTGAGCAGCACATTGGAGGGCGCGTGGCGAAGCTGCCTGTCGTGACGGTCATCAACACGAATCCTGACCTTGTGGAATTGCTCAAGGCGCGGATCGAGTCCGCCGGTTTCATCGTCCTCATCCTGCACCTCGCCGAAATTCGCTCCGGCCTCGATCTCGGCGCCGTGCTCCACGCGCACCAGCCGGCCGTCATCGTCTACGACGTGGTCATGCCCTACGATCGCAATTTCCGGTTTCTGCAGCATCTGCGGGAGACGACGCTGAAGGGCTACCGCTTCGTGCTGACCACGCCGAACGCCAAGGCGCTGGAGAAGATTGTCGGGAGGGACGAGCAGGTCTACGAGGTACTGGACGACCGCGCCGATATCGACATGATCGTCCAGGCGGTGAGAGAGGCCGCGCGGGCGCGGCCGACGTCCTGATTAATGCGCTTCGTGCGCTTCGCCCTTGTGCAGGAGCCCGCGCCAGCCTTCCTCGAACAGCGTGTAGACGGCCGGGACGAGCACCAGCGTCACCATCGTTGACGCGAGCAGGCCGCCGATGACGACGCGCGCGAGCGGCGCCTGCAGTTCGCCGCCGTCGCCGATGCCGATGGCCATCGGCACGAGGCCGAGCATCGTCGCAATGGACGTCATGAGCACCGGCCGCAGACGCGTGCGGCCGCCGATTTCGACCGCGTCGCGCAGCGGCATGCCGTCGCGCCGGCGCAGCGTGTTGATGTAGTCGACGAGCAGGATGGCGTTACTGACGACGATGCCGGCGAGCATGATGACGCCGATGTAGGCCTGCATGCTGAATTGCGTTCGCGTCAGCAGCAGCCCTCCGACGATGCCGATGGAGGCGGTCGGAATCGAGAACATGATGATGAACGGATCGCGCAGCGACTCGTACTGCGAGGCCATCACCGCGTAGACGAGCAGGACGGCGAGAATGAGCACGATCTTCAGCTGGTTGAACGAGCGCGCCTGTTCCTCGACCTCGGAGCCGAAGCCGACGGAGAAGTCCTGCGGCACGCGAATCTGTCCGAGCCGGCCCTGCACGTTGGTCACCGCGTCGCTGAGCGCCACTTCGGGCTCGGCGTTGACGCGCACGATGCGCTCCATGTTCTTGCGATCGATCTGCACCGGACCGGTCTCGCGATCGACGGCGAGCAGGTTGCGCGCCTGCACGACCTGGCCGTTCGGGGTGTTGACGAGCACGTCGCCGATGTCCTGAATCAGCTCGCGGTCCTGCTCGCGGAGGCGGACGACGATCGGGTACTCGTTGCCGCGCTGGCGGAACTGCGCCGCGGTGGTGCCGGCGACGTTGGTCTGAATGGTTTGCGCGACGCCGTTGACCGTCAGGCCGAGCATCGCGGCCTTCGGACGATCGACGCGAATGGCGAGCTCGGGACGGGCGTCGTCCTGGCCGACGCGCACATCCGCGATGCCGGGCGTGTCCATCATCAGGCCGATGGCCTGCTGCTGTATGCGCCGCGCATCGTCGAGGTCGTGGCCGCGGATTTCGAGCGTCAGCCGCGCGTCCTGCCCGCCGTTGAGAATCTGATTCAGCTGGAAGTTGCCGCCGCCGGGGTTGGCGCGGACGATGGCGCCGGGAATGCCCGACAGCCGGCGCCGGAGATCCTGGGAGATTTCATCGCTCGAGCGGGTGCGCTGATCGCGGGGCACGAGCTTCACCTGCATGCCGCCGCGGTTGGTCTGGCCGAAGCCGCCGAAGCCGCCGCCGCCGCCACCGTTGGTGATGATGGACGTCGCTTCGGGCACGTACTGCTTCACCAGGTCCTCGAGCCGGTACATCACCGCCTCGGTGACCTCCATCTTCGTTCCGATCGGCAATTGCGCGTTGATGTTGACCTGCCCCTCGTCGGTCTGCGGCAGCAGCTCGGTGCCGACACGCGGGTAGAGGATGGCGGCGAGCACCACGAGCCCGACGGCGGCGCCGATCACCGTCGGCCGGTGCTGCAGCGCCATGTGGATAACACGCCGGTAGCCGTCGTCGATGCCCTCGAGGAACCGTTCGCTCGCGCGGTAGAACGCGCCGAGGACGCCCGAGTGCTGCTTCTGCTCGTCCGGCGTGTGCAGCCATCGCGAGCACAGTACCGGGACGATGGTGACGGCGACGAACAGCGACATCGTCAGCGAGAACATGACGACGAACGACAGCTGGGTGAAGAGGATGCTGGAGATGCCCTGCAGGAAGAGCAGCGGCACGAACACGGCGATATGCGTCAGCGTCGACGCCAGAATCGCCGACCAGACCTCCTCGCTGCCGTCGATCGCCGCCGTCATCCGGTCCTTCCCCATGTGCAGGTGCCGGTGCGTGTTCTCGAGCACGACGATGGCCGCGTCGACGATCATGCCTATGCCCAGGGCCAGGCCTCCGAACGTCATCGTGTTCAGCGTGAAGCCGCCGAAGTAGAGCAGCGCGAACGTGCCGATGACCGAGACGGGAATCGACGTGCAGACGATGAGAGTGGAACGGAAGTCGCGCAGGAACGCGAAGATGATGAGCACGACGAGGATGCCGCCGACGATGGCGTGCTCCTTGACGCTGGCGATGGCGCGTTCGATGAAGATGGCGTTGTCGTCGAGGACGACGAGATGCACGCCCGGCACGTCGCGATTGATGCGCCCGACCTCCGCGCGAATCGCCTGCGCCACGGCGACGGTGTTTTCGCCCGACTGCTTGTTGATGGCCATGCGGACGGCGGCGTGTCCCTCGCCGAGCTTGCCGTTGGCGTCGCGCGAGGTGATCTTGAGGAACTGGCGCCGGTCTTCGGTCGAATCGGTCACGTCGGCGACGTCGCGCAGATACACCGGGACGTTTTCCCGCGTCATGACGACGAGGTTTTTGATGTCGTCGATGCTCACGAACTGCCCCTGGCTGCGCACCAGGTAGGTCGAATCGCCCTGATCGATCTGGCCGAGCGGCAGGTTCTGGTTCTCGGACTTGAGCGACTGCACGACGCGGTCGACCGAGAGATTCAGCGCGGTGATTTTTTCCTTCGACAGGTCGATGTGAATCTGCCGGCGGAGGCCGCCGTTGATGGTCACGGCGGCGACGCCCGGCGCGCGCTCGAGGCGCGGCGAGAGATCGTTTTCCGCCAGCTCGCGCAGCGTCACCGGATCGTAGTCGCCCTCGACGCCGATCTGCATGATGGCCTGCGCGTTCGAGTCGGCCTTGAAGATGGTCGGCGGATCCGCTTCTTCCGGCAGGCGGCCGCGCACGCGATCGAGGCGGCTGCGCACGTCATCGGCGGCGGCGTCGAGATTCGTGCCCCACCCGAAGTTGAGGCGAATCTGGCTCTGTCCTTCGCGCGAGGAGGACTCGACGCGCTGAATGCCGGCGACCGCGCTGACCGACTGCTCGATGGGGCGCGTGATCAGCTCTTCGATCTCCAGCGGCCCGACGTTGGCGTAAGTGGTGTTGATGGAGATCGTCGGCTGCGTGAACTCCGGCATCAAATCTACCGGCAGCTTCGACAGCGAGATGATCCCCAGCAGCACGATGACGCCGCTGAGCATGAACATCGTGACGGGACGATGAATAGCCAGGCGTGGGATGCTCACTGCTGTCCTCCGCGACGGCCGCCGCGGCGGCCTTCAAAGCCTTGCTGCTGTCCGGGACCCGAGATGCGCGATCCGGGATTCGCTGTCCCGTACGCGGGACCCTGAGAACCTGGATTTTCGGAACCTGTTTGACCGTCAGACGCCGCTGAATTGTCCGCAGCTGGCGGGGCCTGCCCGCGCCCGCGTCCGCGCCCGCCACGGCCGCCGCCGCCACCGGCCAGAACGATCGGGTCGCCATTGCGCAGCCCCGCAGCCCCAGTCGTCACGACGCGGTCGCCCTCGGCGACGCCGTCGAGAATTTCGGTGCGGTCATTGCCCTCGATGCCGACCTTGACGGGGTGGAACTGGGCGACGCTATTGATCGCCAGGTAGACGCCGCGCGTTCCGTTGACGTCGACGACCGCCTTGGTCGGGACGACCAGCGCCTCGGGATGCGATTCGGTGATGATGCCGACGCGCGCATACATGCCCGGCTTGAGGCGGTATTGGTCGTTGGTGATTTCGACCTCGAGCGGCGCGGTGCGCGTCTGCGGATCGAGCACGGGCGAAACGCGCGCGATCCGCCCCATGAAGCTTTCGCCGGGGAAGGCGTCCACTTCCACGCGCGCCATCGCGCCGACGCCCACCTGCTTGAGATCCTTTTCGATGATGTTGGCAATCAGCCGCACACGCTGAATATCGACGACGTCGACGATCGGCGCGTTGGCCGAGACGTAAGCCCCCGGGTCCGCCGCGCGCCGCGCGACGAAGCCGTTGACCGGCGACGTGATGATCGTGTTCTCGAGGGTGACGCGCAGCTCGTCGAGACGGGCCTGCGATTGGTTGTTCTGGGCGCGCGCCAGATCGAGAGCGGCCTGCGCCGACTGGTACTTCGCTTCCGCGTCGTCGAGCGTCTGCTGCGGCAGGAGCTGGCGCTGGAACAGGTTGCGCGAGCGTTCGACGTTCGTCTTCGCCAGCTCGAGATCGGCTTCGCGCTGGCGGATGGTCGCCTTGCCGACTTCGAGCGCGGCTTCCGCCTGCTTGACCTGCTCGCGAATCTCCTGATCCTCGATGCGCGCGATGCGCTGGCCGCGGGTGACGCGGTCGCCGAGCTTGACGGTGATTTCTTGCATCCGGCCCGCGGTCTTCGGCACGACCGACACGGTCTGGTCGCCGACCAGGTTGCCAACGACGGCAAGCTCACGATTGACCGGCGCGTGCACGACCGGCGCGAGTTCAACCGTCAGCTGCCCTCGACCGCCACCGCGGGCGGCGCCGGCCGGTCCGGCCGCGCCCTGGCGTGCACCCTGGGCACCGCCCGGCTGCTGCGCGGCCGCCTCCGCAGCGTTGTCGCGGCTGAACATGCCGGAGTAGAACGCGACACCGGCAAGTGCGGCTGCGACGATCACCGCAATGATGACGATTTTTCTCATCGATGAAGATCCGCTACCCGATTGGATAAAGCGTTGTCCCTGAATAAATCAAAAATGCAAATCACAAATCACAAATCACAAATCACGAATGACGAATCGCTAATTCCCCGCCGCGCCGACGACGTTGCCCACGCCTGCCGCGGTAATCGTCGTAATCGCGGCGCCGCGGGTCACCGGCGTCTGCTGCAGCCGCTCGTACTCGACGAGCGCATGGCGGTAGTCGAGCAGCGCCCGCAGTTCCGTGTTCTGCGCGGTCGCCAGGTCGCGCTGCGCCTGCACGACCAGGAAGTTCGTCGACAGGCCGACGTCGAACCGGCTCTGCTCGGCATCGAGGCGCTGCTGCGCCAGGTCGCGCGCGACGGAGGCCGCCTGATACCGCGTCAGCCCGCTCTGCACCTGCAGCGCGGCGTTGGTGACGTCGGTGGCCACCTGCAGCTCCATCGAACGGAGCTGCGCGGCCGACTGATTGAGTTGCACCCTGGCGCGCGCCACCTGCGCTTCCGCGGCGCTCGACCCCAGTGGATACGAGAAGTTCAATTGCAGGTTCCACTGCGGGTAGTTCTGGCCGGTCAGCGTGCGCCACGCATCGCCGTAGCCGCCGGGAACGGTACCGATGATCTGGCTCGTGACACCGCTGCCCGTGCGCTGGAACTGCGTGCCCCCCAGGCCCGTCGCTCCGTACATCGCCGTAAGGTCGAGCCCCGGCAGCGTCTGGTTACGCATGAACTTCAACGTGATGTCGTTGCTGTCGATCGTTTTCCGCGCAATCTGCAGGTCGGTGCGGTTGTCGAGCGCGGTGCGCACGGCGCCCTGCACGTCGAGCGGCTCGGGCATGAACGTCGGCCGATCGATCGGATTGATCTGGGCATTCCACAGCGGGTCATCGGTGCCGCTGACGATCAGGCGCTTGAGCGAGAGCTCCGAGGTCCGCTGCTGCGCGTCCGCCTGCGCGACGGCCTGGAGGCGCGTGGCTTCTTCGGCCTGCGCCTGCACGACGTCGAGCGGCGCCAGCGCTCCGACCTCGACGCGCGCTCGGTTGTCGGCCACGAGCTTGGACGCAAGGTCCAGCGACCCGCGTGCCACGTCGAGCGCCTGAATCGCGAACACCAGCTCCCAGTACGCGTTGCGCACGTTGGCGAGCGTCGTGGCAATCGTGCCGCGCAGCTGAATCTCGGAGGCATCACGGTTGAGCGCGGTCACGGCGAGCTGCTGGCGATTGGTGTCGATGAGGAACCCGCGCAGCAGCGGCTGCGTCAGCGTCAGCGCGAAGTTGTTGTTGTACGCCGGGTTGTAGTTCACCAGGTTGTTCGAGGTGACCTGCTTGTTGTTGTTGAACTGAAAGGCCGCGGCGCCGCCGCCCCAGGGGACCAGCTGCGACAGTCCGGAGTTATACGTCGTGGTCGTGTTGTCGACGACGTTGCCGCCGTTCAACGTGCTGGTCGGCGGCTGCACGCGTGAGAGCTGCCCGATCTGCGACGTCGCGGTCGGCCGGTAAGCGGCGCGGATGCGCGCGATGTTCAGGTCGAAGGTCTGCGGGTTGAGCCGCTCGACCGCGATATCGAGGTTGCTTTCCAGCACAGTGGGATCCGAAGCTTGGAATTCACGTGACTTGAAGTCGCG
>JADMIO010941399.1_pt1 | contig 65783 bp, 65 predicted proteins | sample 8958161 | NCBI WGS metagenome assembly JADMIO01 (sample SAMN16585339, study PRJNA669376) | soil metagenome | isolation source: Crop rotation soil | place: USA: Cullars Rotation, Alabama | collected 2011
CGCGACAACTTGTCCACGTGGAATTCTAAGCTTAGGATCCCAATGTGCTGGAAAGGCGCCATCGGCGCCCGGTTGGATGCATAGGCGGCCTCGACCAGCGCCATGGTCTTCCACGCATCCTCGACATGGGTGGCGAGAACGGCGTCCTCGCCCGCCGCGAAGCGCTGGAGATTGGCCATCGGACCGGCAAAGGCGTCGGGGAACCAGCCGCCGCGAAGCGGCACCGGTGTCCAGTCGCCACCGCGGTCGGCCAGCCAGAGTTCGTCGGGCTCGCCGGTCGGATAATCGAGCAACAGCCCCAGCTTCACCATCGCCGCCCCGCGCGTGCCCTCCACCCGGAACGACGCGTCCTGGAAGCGGCGGCCGAAATCGTGATGATGATTGATCGACAGCGTCGCCCGCAGCGTATCGCCATAATCGAGCATCGCGGTGGTGCGCGTGTCGGCCAGTCCGCTCGACGGATGGCCGAAGCCGCGTGCGAACACGCCCACGGGATCGCCGGCCAGCGCGCGGATCGCATCGAGATAATGGATCGAGTGCGACACCATCTCGACGCGGGCGTCGTTCTTCAGGTGCGGGAACAGGTGCCACGGCGTGACGAGGTTCAGATGCACCTCGATCTCGACCAGCTCGCCCAGCCGCCCCTGCGCGACGGCATCGGCCAGTGCGAGCATCATCGGCGAATAGCGCAGCTGGAAATTGACCGCGGCGATCAGTTCACGGTTGCGGCATCGCTGCCGGATCGCGGTCGCCATCGCCAGATCGAGGCCCATCGGCTTCTGCAGCAGCACCGTCGCCCCCACCGGCAGTAAAGCGAGGATCGCGTCATGCGCGCCCGGCGGTGCGGCGACGTCGAACACCGCATCGGCCGCCGCCGCTTCCGCCAGCGATCCGAACACGGTGCCGATGCCCCATGCCGCCGCCAGCGCCGCCGCCCGGTCGCGATCGGTGTCGTACAGGCCGGCGACGGTGAAGCCGTATTTGCGATAGGCGGGCAGATGCGCATCGCGCACGATGCCGCCGGTGCCGATCACGACGATCGGGCGCGGGGTGCCGGGCATCGGCCAGTGGCAGGCCCCGGTCACGACAGCGCCTCCGCGCGCGCCTGCGCCTCGGCGAGCAGTTCACGGGTCGGCCGGTCCGTGGTCGTCGCCGCCGTCATCAGGTCGTCGACGATGTGCGAGATCGTGGCCAGCGTCGGCGTCAGCGGCATCTGGCGGGCATGATCGTGCAACCATTCCAGCCGGTGCGAATAGGGGACCAGCGCGTTGACCGCCGGGTCCGCCCAGGTCGACCGCCGCACGCCGATCGCCCCCTCGGTGGTCGTCAGCAAATCCATCGGCGCGGTCGCGCAGTGGCGCAGGAATTCCCACGCGAGCGCCTTGCGCGCGGACCCCGCGCCGATCGCCAGCACCCAGAACACGTTGAGCGACACGCTGCGGCCACCAGGCCCCGCCGGCAGCGGTGCGACATCGACCAGCCCCTTCACCCGGCTGTCGGGCGCGGTATCGGCATAGGCGGCAAAGCCGAACCAGTTCGCCATCAGCGCCACCTTGCCCTGTGCGAACGACAGGCCGGATTTCACGCTGTCGAGATCGCGACACCCCGGCGCGATCGCATCCCCGTCCGCGGCCAGCGCGCGCAGGAAATCCAGCCCGGCCACGGCCGCCTCGCCGGTGAACGCCGGTCGGCCGGCGGCATCGAACGGCTCGCCGCCGCGCGACCATATCTGGATGCAGAAATCGTAGAAGCTGTTGTGCCCGTCCGGATACAGGGCCAGCACGGTGCCCGCCCGCCCCTCGTCCGGGGCATGGAGCGCGCGTGCGGCGGCATGGAAATCGTCCCACGTCGTCGGCACCGCGATCCCCGCCGCCGCCAGCAGATCATGGCGATAGACTAGGCATTCCGGCCCGTCGTGATAGGGCATCCCCCAGAACCCGCCGCCGAACCGCTGCATCGTCAGCAGCGACGGGCTCCAGGCGTCCGGGAAATCGGGGATCGGCGCGTGCGCCAGATGCGGCGTCAGATCCTCCAGCGCACCCGCTCCTTGCGCCTCCGCCAGCCAGTCGGTCGCAAGCAGCGCGACATCCCACTCGCCCTTCGCCAGCCCGCCGCTGCCGATCGCCGCGTGGTGCAGCGGGTTCAGGTCCATCGCGACCGCGTCCAGCACGGCATCGGTGCCGGTGGTGCGGACGAAATCGTCGAACTGCCGCGCGATCGCCCGGTCGAACGGGGCGAAGGCCCGGACGGCGATCCGCAACGTGTCGGTCATGCCGTCGCCTCCGCCGGGGCGGTGTCGACGCGGCGGACGGCCCGCCGGCGCTGGCCGCCGACGGTGTAGATCGCGGCGGCGGCGACCACCACGATCCCCTCGATCAGCCCCTGATAATTGGCGCCGAGGTTCAGGATGTTGAAGCCGTTGGTCAGCGTGAACAGCAACAGCGCGCCCACCACCGTCTTCACCACGCTGCCCGCGCCGCCGAACAGCGAGGTGCCGCCCAGAATGGCGGCGGCGATCACGGTCAGTTCCGCACCCTGCAACGCGGTCGGGTTGATCGCGCCCAGCCGGCACCCGAACAGCACGCCGGCAAAGCCCGCCGCGACGCTCGACAGCACGAACGCGCCCAGCCGATAGGCGTGGACGTTGATGCCCGACAGCCGCGCCGCCTCCGCATTGCCGCCCACCGCGTACAGGCGCCGGCCGATCACGGTGAAACGCAGCACGAACCCGACCGCGGCGGTGAACATCGCCAGATAGACGACCGGCGCCGCCACGCTCAGCCCCCGCCCGCTCAGGAACGCCAGCGCGGCGACGATGCCGCCGGCCATGATCGCCAGCGTCCCCCGCGTCGCGACGCCCCGACCGAGCAGCAGGAGGGCCACGGCCAGCAACGGCCAGAACAGCGGCACCCGCGTGCTTTCGAAGGCGAGCATCTGTTGCAGGACCAGCGGGTCCTCCACCATCAGCGACCGGCCATCGGTCAGGATCAGGACCAGCCCGCGCACCGCCGTCAGCGTGCCGAGCGTGACGATGAACGCGTTGATCCCCACGAACTGGACGATCGCGCCGTTGACCAGTCCGACCGTCGCCGCCGTGCACAGGGCCGCGACGATCGCGGGGGCGAAGCCGATCCGCCCTGCCAGCCCCACCAGTACCGCCGCCGCCAGCGCCGCCACCGACGCCACCGACAGGTCGAACGCGCCGGTGATCAGCATCACCGTCATCGCGACGCCCATGATCCCGACCAGCGATGCCTGATAGGCGATGTTGCCGAGGTTCTGGCCCGACAGATAGGCGGGCAGCCCGCGCGATGCGGCGATCGCCGCCAGCGTCACGAGCAGCAGCAGCAGGGCATAATAGACCCCCGCCGCGCGCAGCCCGAAGATCCGCTCCCGGTCGGTCATGCGGCATTCTCCAGCGAAGGCCGCCCGCCGCCGGCCAGGACGATCAGATCGGCCACGTCGCAGCCGGCGGGATCGGCCGTCGCGACGACATGGCCGTCGCGCAGCACGAGGATGCGGTCGGCCACCGCGATCAACTCGGAAAATTCGGACGAGGCGAGGATGACCGACAGCCCCCCGTCGGCGAGATCGCGGATCAGGCGCAATATGTCCGTCCGCGCGCCGATATCGATGCCCGCGGTGGGTTCGTCGAGCAGCAGCACCCGCGTCGCCGGCCGCAGCCATTTGGCGATCACCACCTTCTGCGCGTTGCCGCCGGACAGTTCGGCGGGCAGCGCATCGCCGTCCGCCGCCTTGATCCCCAGCCGCACGATCGCCGCCGCCGCCGCGTGGGCCTCGGCCGCATGGTCGATCAGCAGTCGCCCGGTCTGCGGCAGCGCGATGTTGGCGGCGATGCCCAGTTGCGGGGCATAGCCTTGCGTGTCGCGATCCTCGGGCACCAGCGCGATGCCCGCGGCGACCGCCTCGTCCGGCCAGCGGCCGACCGGGGCACCGTCCAGCACCACCTCGCCCCCGGCGGCACGGTCCGCGCCGAAGATCGCGTGCAGCAATTCGCTGCGCCCCGATCCCAGCATCCCGGCCAGCCCCAGTATCTCGCCCTCGTGCAGCGTCAGGTCCGTGGGGGCGAGCCTGCCGGGCGAGCTCAGGCCGCGTGCCGTCAGCAATGGTCGGCCGCGACGCCGCGGCTGCGCGGGTCGTTCCAGCGCGACTACCGCACGCCCGGCGATGGCCTCCGCGATCAGGGCCTCGGTCAGGTCGGCGGTTCGCGCCTCCAGCACCACGCGTCCGTCGCGCAGCACGGTGACGTCGTCGGTCAGCGCGACGATCTCGTCGATGAAATGCGACACGAACAGCACCGCCGTGCCCGCCGCCGCCAGCCGGCGCACGGTGTCGTAGACCGCGATGCGCTCGTGCCCCGCCAGCGAGGCGGTCGGCTCGTCCATCACCACGACATCGGCGCCGGATGCCAGCGCCTGCGCGATCGCGACCATCTGCCGCGCGCCGATCGGCAGCTCCGCGACCGGCGCGTCGAGCGGAAAGGGATCGCCCAGCATGGCGACCAGCGCGGCGATCCGCCGCCGGTCGCCACCGCGCCGCCAGCCGCGCTCGTCCAGCACGATGTTCTCGAACGAGGACAGGGTCGGGACCAGCGGAATATGCTGGAAGATGGTGGCGACGCCGGCCGCCTTGGCATCGCGCGGGCTGGCGAAGCGACATGGCCGGTCGCCCAGCATGATCGTGCCGGCGGATGGCGCCGTCGCCCCGGCCAGTATCTTGATGAGCGTCGACTTCCCCGCCCCGTTCGCGCCCAGCAGGCCATGCACCCGGCCGGGCGACAGCGTCAGGTCGACACCGCGCAGCGCAGCGGTGCCGTTGGGGAAGACCTTCTCGATCCCGCGCAGCGTCAGCATCACCATTGCCCCACGCATTCGGATACGGTCGCGCGGGTGACGGCGGGGATGGCATAGGTGCGGAAGCGCGGCCCCGCCTCGCCCCGCAACGCCGCGAAGGCGAGCGCGCCCAGCGCCTCCGGCTTGAAGCACACCGTCCCGTCCACCGCACCCGCCCTGATCGACGCGATGGCGAGCTTCGACCCGCCGACGCCGACCAGCCGCGCCGCGGACCCGGCCGCACGGACGGCACGGGCACACCCGATCACCATGTCGTCGGCCTCGTTGAAGAACAGGTCGATAGCGGGCCGTGCCGCCAGGATGTTCTGGCACGCCGCCTCGCCGCCCTCCGCGGTCCAGTTGCCCGGTTGCGACGCGACGATCCGGTAACGGGCGCCCGCCCCGTCCAGTCCGCGCCGGAAGCCGCGTGCGCGCTGTTCCACCTCCGGGAACCCCGCCGCCCCCTCGACGACCGCGATCGTCGCGGTGCGTCCGCGGGGCAGCAGCGATGCCGACAGCCGGCCCGCCGCCTCTCCCGCCATCGTCTCGTCCTGCGAGACGAGCGCGGTCAGGCCCGGATACACGTCGTCGATACGGCGGGTACGGGGATCGCCGACCTGCGCCGCGACCGCCGCCACCGGCACCCCGGCCTGTCGCACCCGATCGACCCAGCCCTGCGCCACGACCGAGTCGAGCGGCATGATCGCCACGCCCTTCACGCCCTGCGCGATCAGGTCGTCGATGTCGTTGGCCTGTTTCTGCACGCCGCCGCGTGCGTCGAGGACGACGGCGGTGGCGCCGGCCCGTGTCGCCGCATCGGCGAAGCCCTTGGCGATCGCGGCGGCGAACGGATAGCTCAGGCCGACCGTCGACAGCCCGTATCGCGGCGCGCCCGCCACCGCCACGGGCGGCACCGCCGCGGTCGCCCGTGCGGTGCCGCGCAGGGTCGCCAGCGAGACGAGCGCCACCGCGATAACCAGCGTCCAGCACGCCACCGGGAACGGCCGCCACCGCATCGTCAGCCCGCGGGCTCGCGCCGGGTGACGAGGTACAGGTGTTCGCATGCCAGCACCGTCTCGCCGTGCTGGTTGCGGATATCGACCCCCTCGGTCACGACGCCGTGCGTCGTCCGCTTCGGGTGATCGCGCGTGTCGCGGATCGTGGTGACGGTGGTGATGGTGTCGCCGATATGGACCGGACGGACGAAGCGCAGCCGGTCATAGCCATAGGACATGGCGTGCGGATTGATCGTCGTCGCGGTCAGGCCGATCCCGACCGAGAACACCAGCGTGCCGTGCGCGATCCGCTGGCCGATCTCCTGCCCCGCGCACCATTCGGCATCCATGTGATGCGGGAAGAAATCGCCGGTATGGCCGGCGTGGACGACAAAATCGGTCTCGGTGATGGTGCGCCCGAAGCTCGTCCGGCTGCTGCCGATCCGATAATCCTCGAAATATTGTTCGACGATCATGCCGCCATGTCTCCATCGATCGCCGCGCGGTCGGCACCCAGACGGGGCGCCGGGCGGGACGAGGTGAGCACTCGCCCGTCGACGCGGATCGGGCAGCGCGTCAGCGTCAGCGTCGCGCCGTCCGGGGCCGCGATCCGCTGCGTCGCCGACAGTGCGGCGAACCCCGGATGCGCGAGCAGCGCCGGCCAGTCGAGCACGGGCGCCGCCCACACGCCCGCCGGCTCCAGGATCGCCAGCCAGTGCGCGGTGTCGTGCCGGATCAGGATATCGGCCACCGCCGCCTTGATCGCGTCGCGCCCATCGAGGTCGTCGGCGGCAGGCAGCGTCACCCCGTCCTCCATCCCGATCAGCGCACCCAGTCGGTCAATCGGTGTCATCGCCAGCGCCAGATACCCGTTTGCGGTAGCATATATGCCATACGGCGCGGCCAGATAGACGTTTCCGTTGGCCACTTCACTGCGCGGCGGCATGGCGTCCCCCCCGTTCAGATGCACGGCGAGATGTTCGAACTGGAGGTCGATCGCCGCCTCCATCAGGCTGACGTCGACACGGCCGCCCCGCCCCGACACGCCGCGACGCACCAGCAGCGCCAGCACGCCCTGACACAATTGTGCCCCCGCCGTCATGTCCACGATCGACAGCCCCGCCGGCACCGGCGGATCGCCCGCATCGCCCGACAGCCACGCCATGCCCGACAGCGACTGCACGAGCAGGTCCTGGCCCGGCCGGTCGCGCCACGGCCCGGTCTCGCCATAGCCGCTGACCCCGGCATAGACGATGCGGGGGTTGATCGCCGACACCGCATCCCAGCCAAGACCGAGCCGGTCCATCACGCCCGGCCGGAAATTATGGATCACCACATCCGCCGTCGTCAGCAACCGCCGCACCGCCACCGCATCCCCCGCATCCTTCAGGTCCGCGGTGTAGCTCTGCTTGTTGCGGTTGATCGCATGGAACAGCGCGCTGCTGCCGTCGAAATCGAGCCCCGCCAGATACAGGCTGCGGCTGGCATCGCCGCCCTGCGGCCGTTCCACCTTGATGACCCGCGCGCCGAGATCGGCCAGCCGCAGCGCACAGGACGGACCGGCAAGATACTGGCTCAGGTCCAGCACCGTCAGTCCAGCGAGGGGCAGGTCGTCCGCCTCATGATCCGGGCCACCAATCGGCACCAACACCCTCTCCATGTTTGCATATTGATTCGTTGTTTGTTGGCAAACACTATGAGCGCGAATATGACACGTCAACAGCTACGATCGCGATCGACTCACGGGCATGAAGGAAGAACGTTGCGCGGCATGACATGGAACCACCCCCGCGGCCTCGATCCCCTCGTCGCCGCGTCCGCCCGGTGGCGGGAACTGACGGGCGTGGAGATCGGGTGGGAGGGGCGCTCGCTGCAGGATTTCGAAAGCTATCCGGTGGAGGAACTGGCCCGCCGCTACGACCTGATCGTGATCGATCACCCCCATGTCGGTCAGATATGCGCCGCCGATTGCCTCGTCCCGCTCGATACGGCGCTGGGCCGCGACGTGCTGGACGACATCGCACGGGGATCGGTAGGCGGCTCGTACGACAGCTATCGCTGGGCGGGGCGGCAATGGGCGCTGCCGATCGATGCCGCGGCGCAGGTCATGGCGTGGGTTCCGGGTCGCATCGATGCTCCACCGACCGATCTGGCGGCGCTGCCGGCGCTGGTCCGGGACGGCACCGCCCTCGTTCCGTTACGCGCGCCCCATGCGCTGATGACGTTGTTCACGCTGTGCGGGCTCGGCGGCATCACCCTGGACGTGACGGCGGACGCGCTGTTTCCCGATGACGCGGCCATCGCCTATGCCCGGTTGTTGCGCCTGGCCGAGGCGACGGACGACCGCGCCTGGACGATGGACCCGATCGACGTGTTCGAGGCGATGGCGCAACCGGCATCGCCCATCGCCGTTGCCCCCTTCATCTATGGCTATGTCAGCTATGCGCAACCCGGCTTTCGCGACAGGCAGATCCGTTTCGCCGACCTGCCTCACGCAGACGCGACGCCCTGCGGTTCCGCGCTGGGCGGAACCGGCATTGCCGTATCGCGGTTCGGCGCCGATCCGGCCGGAGCCGCACGGTTCGCGGGCTGGATCGCCGGCGGCACGGTTCAGCGCGATCTGGTCGGCACGACCGGCGGGCAGCCGGCCCATGCCCTGGCGTGGGAGAGCGCCGCGGTGAACCGCATCGCCGGCAATTTCTATACGGACACGCGGCACACGCTCGATCTGGCGTGGCTGCGCCCGCGGCACGACGGCTATATGGCGTTCCAACGCGCGGCGTCGGTGCGGCTCGAACAGGCGCTGCGTCGGCATGAACCCGCAGGTCAGGCAATGGCCGCGCTCAACCGGCTGTATGGAGAGTCGCTGTGACCGCACCGCTGGCCGGATTGCTGGTGATCGACATGGCACAGTTCCTGTCCGGACCGTCCGCCGCCCTGCGCCTTGCCGATCTGGGCGCGCGGGTCATCAAGGTCGAACGTCCGGGCAGCGGCGACATCTGCCGCCAGCTGTATCTCAGCGACACCGAAGTCGCCGACGACTCGACGCTGTTCCACGCGATCAACCGCAACAAGGAAGGCTTCGCGGTCGATCTCAAGGAGGCGGGTGACGCGGCCATGCTGCGCAGGTTGATCGCCCGCGCCGATGTGGTCATCCAGAATTTCCGTCCCGGTGTCGCCGATCGCCTGGGATTCGGCCCAGCCCGGCTTCGCGCCGATTTCCCCCGGCTGATCGTCGCGGAGATTTCCGGTTATGGCGACGACGGACCATGGGCACAGCTGCCCGGTCAGGACCTGCTCGCGCAGGCCATGTCCGGCGCGATGTGGCTGAACGGCGATCATGGCGACGGCCCCGTCCCGTTCGGCCTGTCGGTCGCCGACATGCTGGCAGGCCACATCCTGGTCGAAGGCATCCTCGCCGCGCTCGTCCGCCGCAGCCTGACCGGTGGGGGCGCGCATGTCGCGACCAGCCTGCTGGAGGCCATGGTCGATCTCCAGTTCGAGGTGCTGACGACGCATCTCAACGACGGTGGCCGGATGCCACCGCGAGCGTCGAACGACAGCGCGCACGCCTATCTCGCCGCGCCCTACGGCGTGTATGCGACGGCAGACGGCTGGCTTGCGCTGGCGATGACCCCCCTGCCCGTCCTTGGCCGCCTCCTCGACCTGCCGATCGCCGGCCATGACGCCTTCGCCGAACGGGACGGCGTGAAGGCCCTTGTCGCGGACCGGCTCGCCTCGAACGTGACCGCCCACTGGCTGGCGCTGTTACGCGGCGAGGATGTCTGGTGCGTTGCGGTTCAGGACTGGCCGACCCTGCTGGCGCAGGAAGGATTCCGGAGACTGGACATGATCCAGCGCGTCCACCGCAACGGTGCCGCGATCGCCACCACCCGTACACCGATCCGGATCGATGGCCATCGCGCCGAAAGCAGCGTCGGCGCGCCGGGCGTCGGGCAAAACAATACCGACATCATAGCCGAATTCGGTTTGCGGTGATCTGCGCGACGGTTTCCGGTCGTGTCCGGAAACCATGGGAATTCCGTCAAATCCCGCACCCGTCCAACTATGGAGCCTGGCTGTTTCCATCGTCCGGCTCGGACAGACCCGGCACCGGACGACCCAGCCCCATCAACCGCATTTCGCAGCATCAGGACGGTGGGAAGCGACGCCGCGTCGGACGATCATGAGGTCGCAATTGATCGGGAAGATGATGGCGGAGAGGGTGGGATTCGAACCCACGGTACCCGTGAGGGCACGCCGCATTTCGAGTGCGGTACATTCGACCACTCTGCCACCTCTCCGCTAGAAAGGTAAAGGCCAGTCGCAGGAACGACGGGGCCGATCGGTCGAGGGCGCGCCTCTAGACCAACGAATCGCGTCGCACAAGCCTGTCGTTGCACCGGCGATCCCCGGCTCGGCTTGTTGGCACCCGTCACAACGCCTAGATGGATGGGATGCCCCGCCACGTCGACCTCGATCGCCCCGTCCCGCCCCGCCTGCCCTCGTCGGCGGACGAGCCGGTCGCCCCGCCGATCGCGCACGCCCGCTTCACGATCGGCGACGTCGTGCGCCACCGCATGTTCGATTTCCGCGGCGTGATCTTCGACATCGACCCGGTCTTCGCCAACACCGCCGAATGGTACGATGCCATCCCGGAGGCGATCCGGCCGAGCAAGGACCAGCCCTTCTACCACCTGCTCGCCGAGAACGTCGAATCGAGCTACGTCGCCTATGTCAGCCAGCAGAACCTGGTGCCCGACGACAGCGACGAACCGGTCGACCACCCTGCGATTTCCGGGCTGTTCACCGGCTTTTCGGACGGACGCTACCGTCTGCGGCAGGAACATCGCCACTAGACTCTGGCAGGTTGACATTCGCGGCCGTCTTGCCTAGCTGGCCCTTCTTCCCGCCGGGCCGATGTCCGGCGTGGATCAGGTATTTTGGAAAGTGATGAGGGCCATGTTCGCAGTCGTGCGCACGGGCGGCAAGCAGTATCGCGTCGCCGCAGGAGACAAGATCGTCGTCGAGAAGATCGACGGTGACGCCGGTTCGTCCGTGACGCTGGGCGATGTCCTGCTCGCGGGCGAGGGTTCGGAAATGAAGTCGGTCGCCGGCCTGACGGTCGCCGCCGAGATCGTGGCGCAGGCGAAGGGCGAGAAGGTCATCGTCTTCAAGAAGCGCCGCCGTCACAATTATCGTCGTCGCAACGGCCATCGCCAGAACCACACGATCCTCAAGATCGTCTCGGTCGGCTGAGCGGCACGCGAACAGGAGTTATTCGACATGGCACATAAGAAAGCAGGCGGTTCGTCGCGCAACGGTCGTGATTCGGCCGGCCGTCGTCTCGGCGTGAAGAAGTTCGGCAGCCAGGAGTGCGTCGCCGGCAACATCCTCGTGCGCCAGCGCGGCACCAAATTCTATCCGGGCGCGAACGTCGGCATGGGCAAGGATCATACCCTGTTCGCGCTGGTCGATGGCCGCGTCGCCTTTGCCAAGGGCAAGCTGGGCCGCAGCTATTGTTCGGTAGAGATTATGGCCGAGGCCGCCGAATAACATCGGACAACCGACCGGGTTGTCCACCAGGACGACCCGGTAGTTCCGGTAACGGAACCAGCCAGACAAGGGAGACGGGTCGCCCCGGCTCCCTTTTTTCTTGTGCTCCCTCCCCCGGCCCGCTGTCGCCGTCCCGTCATCCCGACGTGGCATGGTCGCGGGCGACGCGACGAGGAGAGACGAGGATGTTCGCGCGGACGCCGAGACTGACATTACGGCCGGCCTGGCCGGAAGATGCCCCCCTGCTGGCGACGGCGCTCGCCGACGAGCGCGTCGTGCGGATGCTGGCGCGGGTGCCGCACCCCTATACGCTGGCGGATGCCGAACGCTGGGTCGCGCAGCCGCGCGGCGGGCACGAACCGCGATTCGTCATCGCTGCGCATGACGCCGCTTATAGGCAGGGCGAGCCGCGGCTGATCGGCGGCATCGGCATCAGCGAATATGAGGGCGGCCCCAATCTCGGTTACTGGCTCGCGCCGGACGCCTGGGGTCGCGGCTATGCGACGGAGGCCGGTCGCGCCGTGATCGAGATGGCGCGCCATGCGCTCCCGATCGACCGGCTGCGCGCATGGCATTTCGCCGACAACCCCGCCTCGGGCCGCGTCCTGCGCAAGCTCGGCTTCCGCCCGACCGGCACCATCGCGCCGCGCCCCTCACTGGCGCGGTCCGAATCGGCACCGAGCGTGGAATACACGCTCGACCTGACCGAGGAGGACCGGGCACCGCTGCCGATCGCGGCGTGAACATCCGCGGTCGCCGCCGTCATGCCGGTCGCGTCCGACATGACGGCGGCGACACCATAGGAAGGTTCGCGCGAAGTCGCGAAGCAGGCCCCGCCCGCACCGACAGGCTCTGCGTCCCATCATCAATGCGATAATCGCGTCTGGATCGTGGCCGCGCGCTTCCGTCATCCCGGCGAACGCCGGGACCCATGGACGGCGGTGACGGTGATGGCGGGCACCGCACGATCGACAGGACGCCGTAACCATGGGTCCCGATGTTCGTCGGAACGACGGAAGCGGTGGGGTCTGGGCGCCCCATGACCATCTGCGACAGCCCTGCGCTGCCCCGCCGGACGAATAACGCAAGGCACAGGCCGGATCGTCACCGACCACGCCATCTCCGCGTCTCCGCGCGAACCAGCCTCCTTCGCTCCGCCGCACGAACGAACCCGCGCCGCCGACATCGCCACGCCGGCCAGCGGGGATGTCCTACACCCCCGCTCTCCGCTACGAGAAAGGCCTCGCTCTTTCTCATCACCGAACGATGCCCGCCGGGACGCGGAACACCCCCTGTAGGATGCGACTTTAGTGCGACTCTAGCAGCCGTCGTTCGCCGTCAGGCCGCCTGCAACCGTCGCGCACCGGGCAGCAGCGCATCCTCATATTCGCTTTCCGCCAGTGCGATCAGCGCGCGGTCGTCGTGTTTCCACGGATGGAAACCGGGCAGGAAATAGCTGACCCACACCCCCGCCACCTTGCGCGCCATGCCGGGGCGGCCGAACGCGTACCACGCCAGCTTCGCCCATATCCGTGGCCCCGTCAGCCCGTCCTGCCGCAGCAGTTCCAGCATCCCCTTGCGCCGGCCCTGGAAGAACTTCCACGTCGTGATCAGCATCACCAGCGACTTCACCTTCCAGCGCCGCCACCGGCTCCAGTCGCGGGTCGCGTGCAGCCAGGTGTCGTAGGCGACGCCCTTGTGCTCGATCTCCTCGGCGGCGTGCCATTGCCACAGCCCCGCCGCCTGCGCCTCGCCGCCGGCCAGATGGCGCGGGTTCGCGATCAGCTCGTGCGCCAGCATCGCGGTGAAATGCTCCAGCGCCATCGTCGCGGCCAGGTTGCCGATCGGATGCCGCCCCTTGGTCAGCGCCAGCGCCTCGTCGACATGGCGTTCCAGCAGCGTCACGTCATATCCTTGCGCGACGACATGGCGGTTGAACGCGACATGCTCGCGGCTGTGGATCACCTCCTGCTTCACGAAGGCGCTGATCTCGGCGTGCAGCTTGGGCGGCGTGCCGTCGCGGAACGCCTTCACGCTCTCGCAGAAATACGCCTCGCCCTTCGGGAACGTCACCGACAGGGCGTTGTAGAAGGCGGTCGCGATCGGATCGTCGTTCAGCCAATAGCGCTTCATCGGCTGCCCGCGACCGAAGCGGACGTCGCGCGGGGTGATGGTCAGGTCGGACGGGGTGGTTGCCTTCGCCATAAACTTCTCCAAGGTCGCGCGAGCGGCCTAGCGCCGGATTACTTACACTGATGTAAATAGGATGCTGCTTCTTTCATGTCAAACCGCCGCCGCCTGGCGCCCGAAGAGTCGCGCCTCGCCGCGCTGGATGCCGCGCGCGCGCTGCTGATCGAGGCGGGACCGCAGGGCGTGACGCTGAAGGCGGTAGCGGCGCGAATCGGGCGCACTCATGCCAATCTCCTCCACCATTTCGGCTCGGCGGTCGGACTGCAGCAGGCGCTGGCCGCACGGATGGCGGCGGACATCACCGCCACGATCGGTGCCGCGGTGCTGGCCGCGCGCGCGGGCACGCAGGACCCGCGCGCGATCGTCGACCTCACCTTCGACGCGTTCGACCGCGAGGGGGCGGGCGCGCTCGCCAGCTGGATGATCCTCACCGGCAATCACGACGCGCTCGGCCCCATCCTCCAGGCGATCCACGATCTGGTCGATCAGCTCGCCACCGGCACCGGCATCGGTGCGCGCCCGATCGCGGAGGAGACGCTGCAGCTGGTGCTGCTGGCGATGGGCGACGCGCTGCTCGGGGCACCGATGGCAGGCGCGCTGGGCCTGCCGCGGACCCGCGCACGCGAACTGGCGCTGGCGGCGTTGCTGGGGTCGGATGCGGCACGCCAGCGAGAGGATGACGGGCCGGGCTCCAGCGGGTAAGGGGCGCGATGCACTTTTTAGACCAGGCAAAGATCTTCTGCCGCTCCGGCGCGGGCGGCCCCGGCGCCGTCAGCTTCCGGCGCGAGAAGTTCATCGAATATGGCGGCCCCGACGGCGGCAACGGCGGCAAGGGCGGCGACGTGGTGTTCGAGGCGGTCGCCGGCCTCAACACGCTGATCGACTTCCGCTACACCCAGCATTTCCGCGCGCCGCGCGGGTCGGGCGGATCGGGCAGCAACCGTACCGGCGGCGGCGGCGACGATCTCGTCATCCGGGTCCCGGTCGGCACGCAGATCCTGTCGGAGGACAAGGAGGAGGTGCTGCTCGATTTCACGAAGGTCGGCCAGCGTGAGGTCTTCCTGCGCGGCGGCGATGGCGGCCGCGGCAATGCCAGCTACAAGACCTCGACCAACCGTACCCCGCGCCAGCACGGCACCGGCTGGCCGCACGAGGAGGCATGGGTCTGGCTGCGGCTGAAGCTGCTGGCGGATGCCGGGCTGGTCGGCCTGCCCAATGCCGGCAAGTCCACCTTCATCAACACCGTCACCAACGCGCAGGCCAAGGTCGGCGAATATGCCTTCACCACCACCCGCCCCCAGCTGGGCGTGGTGCGCCACAAGCAGCGCGAGTTCGTGATCGCCGACATCCCCGGCCTGATCGAGGGCGCGGCGGACGGCGCCGGCATCGGCGACCGGTTCCTGGGCCATATCGAGCGCTGCCGCGTGCTCCTGCATCTGGTCGACGCCAACGACGATGACGTCGCCGAAAGCTACCGCATCGTCCGCGACGAGCTGGAGGCCTATGGCGGCGGCCTGGTCGACAAGCCGCACGTTGTCGCGCTCAACAAGATCGACACGCTCGACGACGAGCTGATCGAGGCGCTGGCGGGCGAGCTGGCCGAGGCATCGGGCACCGACGTCATCCCCCTGTCGGGCGCGAGCGGCATCGGCGTCGACTGGGTGCTCGACCAGCTGATCGAGGCGGTCGGTCCGGAAGCGGGGGCGGTCGTCGACGACGACGGCGCGGAGGACAAGGTGGAATGGTCGCCGCTGTGACCGGCCACGATCACGGGTGACGATGCACGGGGGATACGCATGACGGGCGGGGTCAGGGGGTTTCTGCGACGGCTCCGGTTCGCGCTGACGGAACCCCCGGTCGATCGTGTTCCGCGCCGATGGGCGGGCGCGATTCCGGACTGTACCGGTCGGCGGGTCTGCATCTTCGTCACCTATGCCCGCGACGGCATCGTCCCCGAACATGCCCGCGTTCATTACCGGGGGTGGACGGCGGCGGGGTTCGACGTGGTGCTGGTCGCCTGTCTCGACCGGCTCGACGCCGGGCTGCGGCACGGGGTCGACGACGTCGCCGGGCTGTTGCTGCGCGCGAACCGCGGCTATGATTTCGGGGCATGGGCCAATGCCATCGTCGATCTGCCGACCCTGTCCGCCGCCCGGCTGTGCGTGATCGCCAACGACAGCGTGTACGGCCCGCTGCACGATCTGGCGGCGGTGACGGACCGGATGGTCGCGACCGGGGCCGATTTCGTCGGTCTGGTCGGCAGCACCGAGCATATCGATCATTACCAGAGCTTCCTGCTCGCCTTCACCCCGCGGGCGATGACCGGTCGGTTCTGGCGGCTCTGGCGCCGGGTACGCGAGGGCGGGCGGGAGCAGGTGATCCAGCACTACGAGCTCAGGCTGCTGCACCAGGCCAGGCGCGCCGGGCTGAAGACGGCGGTCCTCCATGGCGGATCGTCGGCCGCGAACCCGACGCTGTCGGACTGGCGCGCGCTGGTGGCGGACGGTTTCCCCTATCTGAAGGTGCAGTTGCTGCGCGACAATCCCCGGCAGGTTCCCCTGACCGGGTGGCGTACGGTGATGGCCGATCACGGCTATGACCCCGCGATCGTCGATCGCCACCTCGGCGACCGCGCGCCGCTATGACCCGAACCGTGACTGGCCTGTCCTCATGACCCTCTTCCCCCCCGCCGCCACGCCCCGCCTCGTCGTCAAGGTCGGCTCGGCGCTGCTCGTCGATCCGGACGGCAGCGTGCGGCGCGACTGGCTGGCGACGCTGGTCGCCGACCTCGCCGATCGGGCCGCGTCGGGGCAGCAGCTGGTGATCGTCTCGTCGGGGGCCATCGCGCTCGGCGCGCGGCGGCTGGCGCTGGCGAAGGGCGGCCGCGCCAGTCTGGAGGATGCGCAGGCCGCCGCCGCCACCGGCCAGATCATGCTGGCACAGGTGTGGAACGAGCTGCTCGGCCATCACGGCATCGCCGCCGCGCAGATGCTGGTGACGCTCGGCGATCTCGAGGACCGGCGCCGCTACCTGAACGCCGCGGCGACGCTGGGGCGGCTCGCGGGGCTCGGCGTTGTCCCGATCATCAACGAGAACGACAGCGTCGCGACCGAGGAGATCCGCTTCGGCGACAACGACCGGCTCGCCGCCCGCGTCGCACAGGCGGCGGGCGCGCAGGGCGTCGTGCTATTGTCCGATGTCGACGGGCTGTACGATGCCAACCCCACCCACGATCCCGCCGCGCGCCATATCGCGGTGATCGAGCGGATAGATGCGGTGGCCGGCATGGCGGACACCCGCTCGGCATCGGGCATGGGATCGGGCGGCATGGTGTCGAAGCTCGCCGCCGCGCGGATCGCGGTGGGCGCGGGCATCCCGCTCGCGATCGCCAGCGGCCGGGTCGACCGCCCCCTGTCGGGCGAGCGGCGGCACAGCCTGTTCGTCGCCGAACGCACCGCGCCCGCGCGCAAGGCGTGGCTGGCGGGCGGGCTGACCGCAGCGGGGGCGATCCGGGTCGATGCCGGCGCGGCCACGGCGCTGGCGGCGGGCGGCAGCCTGCTGGCGGCGGGCGCGACCGGTATCGCGGGGGATTTCCATCGTGGCGATCTGGTGACGGTGGAGGGCCCGGCCGGCACCATCGCCCGCGGTCTGTCGGAATATGACGCGGCCGAGGCGCGCCGCCTGCTCGGCCGCCGCAGCGACGAACATGCCGCGATCCTCGGCTACGCCCCGCGCGCCGCGCTGGTCCACCGCAACCATCTGGCGCTGCTGTGACGATCCTCGCCGTCACCGGCGGCACCGGCTTCGTCGGCGGCGCGCTGATCGCCCGCGCCGTCGAAGCCGGCCACCATGTCCGCGCCCTCGCCCGCCGACCGCAGCCCGGGCGCGACGGCGTGACGTGGATCGCCGGCGCGCTGGACGATCCCGCCGCGCTCGACATGCTGGTGCGGGGCGCCGATGCGGTTGTCCACGTCGCGGGCGTCGTCAACGCCCCCGACCGCGCCGGCTTCGCCGCCGGCAATGTCGAGGGCACCCGCGCCATCCTCGCCGCCACCACCCGCACCGGGGCGATTCCTTTCGTCCACGTCTCCTCGCTGGCCGCGCGCGAGCCCGACCTGTCCAACTATGGCTGGTCGAAGGCAGTGGCGGAACGGCTGGTCGAGGCGTCGCCGCTGCCCTGGTCGATCGTCCGCCCGCCGGGCATCTACGGCCCCGGCGACATGGACCAACTCGACCTGTTCCGCATGGCGCGCTGGGGGCTCGCCTTCCTGCCGCCGCCCGGCCGGCTGTCGGTGATCCATGTCGACGATCTCGCCCGCCTGCTGCTCGCATTCGCGACCGGCCCCGCCACTCGCGCGATGTACGAGGCCGACGACGGATCGGGCGGCATGACCCATGCCGATTTCGCGCACGGCATCGGGGCGGCGGTCGGGCGGCGCGTGCTCCCCCTCCCCCTGCCGCGCGCGCTCCTGTCGCTGGCGGCGCGTGCCGACCACCGCTTCCGGGGGGATGCGGCGCGGCTGACCGCGGACCGGGTCGCCTATTTCTGCCATCCCGACTGGACGATCGATCCCGCCCGCCGCCCGCCCCCCGCCCGCTGGACGCCGCGGATCGACACGCGGACCGGGCTGGCCGACACCGCGCGGTGGTATCGCGCCCACGGATTGCTATAGCCGCCGCAACGCTGCCGCATTCGGCGCCTAGGGAATTGTCATGACCGACCGCCAGAGCATCTTCGACACCGTCACCGCCCAGATCGAACCCTTCAACAAGAAGGGCGTCGCGTTGGCCGACGCCACCACCTTCCAGGGTGATCTGGAATGGGACAGCCTGACCGTCATGGATTTCGTCGCGGCGATCGAGGACGAGTTCGACATCATCATCACGATGAACATGCAGGCGGAGATCGAGAATGTCGGCCAGCTGGTCGATGCGGTCGCGACGCTGAAGGACGCGCGATGACGGAGACCGGATTGCAGGCCGAGACGCTGGCGCCCGATCCCTCGCCGGTCGCGCCGACCGGCGACCTGATGGGCAAGTTCGACCGGCTGATCGCGGAGCGGCAGGCGCTGCTCGACAGCGGCGTGATCGATCCCTTCGCGATCGTGATGGACGAGGTCCGCTCGCCGACCGAGGCGGTGATCGCGGGGCGCGAGACGATCCTGCTCGGCACCTACAATTACATGGGGATGACGTTCGACCCGGACGTGATCGCCGCCGGCCATGCCGCGCTCGACGCGTTCGGATCGGGCACCAACGGCAGCCGGATGCTGAACGGCACCTTCCGCGACCATATGGAGGCGGAGGAGGCGCTGCGCGACTTCTACGGCATGTCCGGCGCGATCGTGTTCTCGACCGGCTACATGGCCAATCTCGGCATGATCTCGACCCTCGCCGCCAAGGGCGAATATGTGATCCTCGACGCCGACAGCCACGCCTCGATCTACGACGGCTGCGCGCAGGGCAATGCCGAGATCGTCCGCTTCCGCCACAATTCGGTGGAGGACCTGGACAAGCGGCTCGGGCGGTTGCCCAAGGAACCGGCCAAGCTGGTGGTGCTGGAGGGCGTCTATTCGATGCTGGGCGACGTCGCCCCGCTGAAGGAGATGGTCGCGGTCGCCAAAAAGCATGGCGCGATGGTGCTGTCGGACGAGGCGCATTCGATGGGCTTCTACGGTCCCAACGGCCGCGGCGTGTACGAGGCGCAGGGGCTGGAAGGGCAGGTCGATTTCGTCGTCGGCACCTTCTCCAAGTCGGTCGGCACCGTCGGCGGCTTCTGCGTGTCGAACCATCCCAAGTTCGAGGCGATCCGGTTCGCCTGCCGCCCCTATATCTTCACCGCCAGCCTGCCGCCCTCGGTCGTCGCGACCGCCGCCGCCTCGATCCGGAAGCTGAAGACCGCGACCGCCAAGCGCGAACGGCTGTGGTCGAACGCCCGCGCGCTTCATGGCGGGCTGAAGGCGAAGGGCTTCCGGCTGGGCACCGAGACGCCCGACAGCGCGATCGTCGCGGTGATCCTCGACGATCAGGCGCAGGCGGTGGCGATGTGGCAGGCGCTGCTCGAATCGGGCCTCTACGTCAACGTCGCCCGCCCGCCCGCGACGCCGGCGGGCACCTTCCTGCTGCGTTGCTCGCTGTGCGCGGAACACACGCCCGATCAGATCACCCGCATCCTGGCGATGTTCGATGCCGCCGGCCGCGCGACCGGTGCGATCGCCTGACGGATGATCCGGCATCAAGGCTGACTTTCCAGCGGGCTGATGGTGGAGTAGGTCAACCGCGTGGACTATGATGGGGAAAGGGACGCACCGGCCGGCGCCGCTTGGTGGCGGACCGTCACCGTCATCGTGCTGGCGCTGGCGGCGGCGATCGTCCTGGTCGGGCTGATCGTCACGCTGGGGGGCGCCAATCGCGAACGCGACCGCGCGCTGACCCTGCAACGTCACAGCTACGACGTGATGATCCTCGCCCGCAGCCTGTCCGCCACCATCGCGCGGTCTGAGGCGTCGCTCGGCCGCTACGTCATCTCCGGCGATCGGTCACAGGGGCAGCTCTATTTCGAGGGGTGGACGCTCGCGGGGTCGCAGATCGACCGGCTCGACCGGCTGACCAGCGACAATGCCGATCAGGACCCCGCGATCGACCGGCTGCGCGCCGCCTACCGGGTGCGCGGCGACGAACTGTCGGTCACCGCGCTGTCGACCCGCTACGGCAAGAACGGGCAGGCGCTGGCGCGCTTCAACCAGTCGCGCAACGCCGTCTCGCTGGTCGCGATCGATCGCGAGCTGGACGGCATCATCACGCGCGAACGCCGCCTGCTCGACGAACGGGTGAGCCGCGCCAGCATGTCGGTCGATCGCTCCAGCCGCATCGCCGGCGTGCTGGCGGTGTTCGGCGTGCTGCTGGTGCTGGGCGCGGTGATGCTGGGCTGGATGAGCATGACCGCGGTGGAGGAACGCATCCGCGCCCGCGCCGATGCCGATGCCGCGCGCGAACGGGCCGAGGCGCTGGCGACGGCGGTGGCCGCGGCGACCAACGAACTGCGGATGCAGGAAGCCAAGCTGCGCCAGGTGCAGAAGATGGACGCGGTCGGGCAGCTGACCGGCGGGATCGCGCACGACTTCAACAACATGCTCGCGGTCGTGCTGGGCGGGCTGGAACTGGCCCGGCGGCATGTCGATGCCGGGCGCACGGTGGTGATACGCCATCTCGACAGCGCGATGGACGGCGCCAACCGCGCCGCCGCGCTCACCCGCCGCCTGCTGGTGTTCAGCCGCGAGGAGGCGCTGAAGCCCGAGCCGATCGCGATGGACGCACTGCTGACCGACATGTCCGACCTGCTCGACCGGACGCTGGGCGACGGCATCACGATCGAACTGCACCATGCCGCCGGCGACTGGCTGATACGGGCCGACCGGGTGCAACTGGAGAACGTGCTGCTCAACCTGTGCGTCAACGCCCGCGATGCCCTGGACGGGCGCGGCACCATCCGGATCGACACCGCCGCCCGGACGCTGGCGGAAGGCGACCTGCTCCATGGCGCGGCCGGCGATCACGTCAGCCTGTCGGTATCCGACGACGGCTGCGGCATGGCGCCCGAGATCGCGGAGCGCGCCTTCGAGCCCTTCTTCACCACCAAGGAATCGGGCAAGGGCACCGGGCTGGGGCTCAGCCAGATCTTCGCCTTCGTCCGCCAGCAGGACGGCGACATCGTGATCGATACCGCGCCCGGCCGCGGCACCACCGTGACGCTCTTCCTGCCGCGCGACCGTTCCGCCGGCGTCGCCGTCGCACCGGCCGAGGCGCCCGTTCTGTCCGATCGGCGGCGCGACGGACTCGACATCCTGGTGGTGGAGGACGATCCGCGCGTGCTGGCGGCGACGGTCGATGCGCTCGCCGAACTCGGCCACCGCGTGGTGCCGTGCAACGATCCCCTCGCGGCCCCTGCCCTGCTCGATGCGCATCCCGATATCGACCTGCTCCTGTCCGACGTGCTGATGCCGCGCCAGACCGGGCCGGAGATGGTCGCGGGCCTGCGTGAACGCCATCCCCATGTCGCCATCCTGTTCGTCACCGGCTTCGCGGGCGAGGCGGGGGCGGTCGATCTGGCCGGCCATGCCGTGCTGCGCAAGCCGTTCACGCTCGCCCGGCTGGAACAGGCACTGGCGGAGGCGACGCAGGGGCAGCGCCGCCCCGCCGAGGGGATCGCCGCCTGATCGCGTCGTTTTTCACCTGACGCGGCGGCTTCGCCCGCCTATACCGCAGCGACCTTGCCGCCATTCGAGCCCCTGCCCCGATGAAGTCGATCGATCGCTACATGGCGCGACTCATCGCGCTGCCCCTGTTCGCCACGCTCATCATCTCCGCCATGCTGCTGGTGCTCGACCGCATCCGCCGCCTGTTTGATTTCGTCGCGACGCAAGGCGGTCCGATCGGCGTGGTGTGGCGAATGCTCGCCAACCTGCTGCCCGAGTATCTCGGGCTCGGTATCCCGATCGGGCTGATGCTCGGCATCCTGCTCGCCTTTCGCCGCCTCGCCACCTCGTCGGAACTCGACGTGATGCGCGGCGTCGGCATGAGCTACGGACGGCTGCTGCGGGTGCCGTACATGTACGCGATCGGGCTCGCGCTCGTGAACCTCGCGATCGTCGGCTATGTCCAGCCGATCGCCCGCTATTATTACGAAGGACTGCGGTTCGAGCTGCGCACCGGCGCGCTCGGCGCCTCGATCAAGGTCGGCGAGTTCACCCATCTGGGGCCGCGCATGACGCTCAGGATCGAGGAAAGCCGCGACAAGGGCCGCGACCTCAGCGGCATCTTCGTCCATGTCGACACGCCCAAGAACGACTGGATCGGCGTGACCGCGGAGCATGGCCGCTTCATGGCGACCGACGATCCCAACGTCATCATCTTCCGCCTGACCAACGGCATCCTCGTCCACAACCGGCCCGGCTTCAACGTGCCGCGCGTGTTGCAGTTCGACAGCCACGACCTGCCGATCGACCTGCCCAGGCTGGAGAATTTCCGCCAGCGCGGCGGCCGCAACCTGGAATTCACGCTGCCCGAACTCGCCAGGCTGGGCCATGCGGAAGGCACCACCGAACAGCAGCGCGATTCCAGCCGGGCGGAATTCCATTTCCGGCTGGCGGAGGTGGCGACGATGTTCCTCCTGCCGCTTCTGGCGCTGGCTCTCGGCGTGCCGCCCAAGCGATCCTCGTCCGCGCTCGGCGTCTTCCTGTCGATCGTGATGATCGTCACCTATCACAAGGTGAACGAATATGCGCAGAGCTTCGGCGAACTGGGTCGCGTCGACCCCGCCGTCGCGCTGTGGGTGCCGTTCGCCGTCTTCGCCGGTCTGGTGTTCTGGATGTACTATACCATCGCCTATGTGCCCGGCGGCCAGCCGATCGGCGCGTTGGAACGCGTCTTCTCCAAGGCGGGCAAGGCGATCGCCGACCGCCTGCCGGGCCGCCGACGTCGCCGCGCGCGGGAGCAGGCGGCATGACCGCCAGCTGGTTCCCGTCGCGCACGGTCGCGCTCTACATGGGCCGGCTGTTCCTGGTCAGGACGTTCGCGATCCTGTTCGCGCTGGTGCTCGTGCTCCAGACGCTCGACCTGCTCAGCGAGACGGGCAATATCCTCGCCATGCCCGGCAACACGCAGGCGCAGGTATGGACCTATGTGTCGCTGCGCGCGCCGCAGATCATCTCGTTCCTGTTGCCCTTCTGCGTGCTGCTCGGCACCATCCTGACGCTCATCACCATGAACCAGAACAGCGAGGTCGTGGCGTTGAAGGCGGCGGGCCTCTCCGCGCATCAGGTGCTGGCGCCGCTGCTCGTCGCCAGCATGGCGGTGGCGGTGGTGTCGTTCGTCTTCAACGACCGCATCGTCTCGCGCGCCACCGCGACGCTGACGCAGTGGCAGAACGTCAATTACGGGCCGATGCCGATCGACCGCGGCGACCGGGCGAATGTCTGGGTCCGCGACGGCGACGACCTGATCCAGGTCGATCAGGTACGCGGCCGCGGCACGGGTGCGCAGCTGGGCGGGGTGACGCTCTACGACCGCACCGGCGGCAACCTCCAGTCGATCATCCGTGCCGCCCGGGGCGTCTATGCCCGCGGCGGCGGCTGGCGGATCGGACCGGCGACGCGGTTCGACGTGGCGAGCGGGCAGCAGGTGGCGATGCCCTCGATCGTCATCGGTCGCGGCGTGCGGCCGGACCAGTTCACCCTCGCCTCGGTCGACGCCGACGGCCTGTCGTTCGGCGCGCTGCGCGCCGCGATCGCCGACCTGGCCGAATCGGGCCGCCCCACAAAGGCACTGGAAGGCTCGCTGTGGCACAAGCTGTCGGGGCCGTTGTCGGCGGTGCTGATGCCGCTGCTGGGCGCGGTCGCCGCGTTCGGCATCGCGCGATCGGGCAAGCTGTTCGTACGCGCGGTGATCGGCATGGCGCTGGGCTTCGCCTATTTCGTCGCGGACAATTTCGCGCTGGCGATGGGCAATCTCGGTGCCTATCCGCCCTTCCTTGCCGCCTGGGCGCCGTTCCTGCTGTTCCTGCTGATCGGTGAGGCGGTGCTGTTCCGCACCGAGGAATAGGTAAAGGACAAGGGGCCGCCCCGCGATGACGCGACGCCCCTCTCCGTCCTGCAGCCGCCGCTAGCGGATATCGAACAGCGCCATGATCGCCTGTTCACCGGCATAACCCACGGCGATGCCCGCCAGGATCACCGACAGGAACAGCAACTCGTACCGGACATTCAGGAAGCCGTACTTGCGCAGCGCGATCCAGGCGTACACCTGCGCGGCCACCTCCACCGTGCCCACCGCCCACACGATGCCGACCGGCCCCAGCTGCGTCCAGCCGACCCAGCCGACGACGGCCAGATAAACGAGGCGGACGACATTGGTCGTGAAGGTGAACCGGGTGTTGCCGATGGCGATCATCACCTCGTTGGCGGCATAGTTTCCCGCCGCGAACAATGTCGAGATCGCCAGGACCTGGAGATACTGCCCCGCCGCCGCGTAACGGGGGTCGTAGAGCATCGTGATGACGAGCGGCGCCGAGCCGAGAAACCCGCCCGCCGCAAAGCTGTAGAACAAGGTCTGCAACATGCGGACGCTGTAGAATTTCGTCCGCAGCGTATCCGGCGCCTCGCGATGGATCTCGGCATAGAGCGGATACAGCACCCGCCCGGCATAGGCGGTGACGAGGCCGACCGGCGCTACGGCCAGCCCTGCCGAGATGACATAGATACCCATCATGTCGAGCGGGAACGCCCGCCCCAGCACCAGCTTGTCGCCTTGCGTGATCAGCAGCGTCAACATGGTCGAGCCGGTGATGAAGCGCGAGAACTGCCACAGCTCGGCGGCCCGCGCGCGCGAGAACCGGAACCGCTGGCTGGCGTCCGGGTAGATGTAATAGCTGACGATCGCCCCGAGCGACTGCCCGACCAGCGTCGAAATGATGATGGCCCAGTATGACCGGAAGATCAGTGCGCAGATGACGGCGATGATCGTCCCCAGCACCTGACTGCCGATGTCGATCGCGCTCAGCAATCGCACGCGGCGCGCGCGCAGCGCGGTGAACGGCGCCATCGATCCGAGCCCGTCGATCAGCGAGGTCAGCCCCGCCACCGCGATCGGCCATTGCAGTTCGGGCTTCCCCATGAACTGCGCGATCGGCCCCGCCAGCACCGCCACCAGGATGGTCAGCGCGATCCCCCGTATCAGCCGCAGCGTCCACACCTCGTCCCGGAACCGGCCGTCGAGGGCATCCTTGTGCCGCACGATGAAGGCGATGATGCCGATGTCGGAGATGAGGGCGAAGGTGACCATCACCGACGTGATGATGCCGACCACCGCGAACGCCTCGGCATTGAGCAGCCGGGTGAGGATCACCGTGCTCAGGATGCGCAGCACGTTCTGCAGCAGCATCACGCCGACCACGACCGAGGTATCGCTGGACATGCCGCGCCGCACGGTGCGGAACGCCGTCGCGGGTGACATCAACGGATTTATGGGCATCCTGATCGGCATCGATGCTCGCTTGCAAATGGGGCGTACCGGACCAGCCCCGGCGCGCGGTGCGATACACGGACCATTCTACGCTGGGAAGGTAGCCCAAGGATTAATGCTGCACCGCAACAAGCCAGATGGTTGCGGGGTTCGCCGATGTGCCACCGTCGATCGCTTCCGCCTCGTCACGGGTTGCCTGATGATCTTAGTCGCCCGGGCCGTCGCGGCGGTGGCATGCCTCCGAACTTCCGGCAGGCGGGCGACGACGACCACGATCTCGGAAATCCGTTATTCCCGACCGGCACCGGCGGCCACGCCGCGCCATGACATGGAGCCGGAAGCCTGCCGAATGGCGCCATGTATCGCATCCCCTTGTCATGAGCGGCAGGTTTGCAAGGATATGTCTGGTGCGCCCGACATGAAAGTCATGGCCACTCGGGCCGTCGGTAAATTTCCGTTTCACGCGAACGCTGACGACGGCAGTATGTCTCAAGTAATGCCGCGGACAGTGAACCGATGGTGGTTCGCCTTTTTGCCTCCATCAAGAGCGACATGCCTTAGATCGGCCTTCGACCGGCTGGTCGGCGCGCTGACCGAATATGGGATGCGAGTCGGTGAGAAGCTCCGCAGCTATGGCCGCGCCGCATCCCGGCTGACGGCATTCTCTCACACCGACCCGAGCGAGCCCGAGCGGCCGCAATACACCCGGTCCCGCACGGTGACGGCGACATGGCCGTGGCGCTCCCGTGACGTACCTGTTCAGTACGGCATCCTTCCATCCGGACGAAATGATCGCCGCATCAAACCATGGATCAAATACTCAGGCTGATGCTGTCACTCGCATGACTTATCAGGTCATCGCCCTGAATTTCGCGCCAAGGTCAAGATTGCGCCATCGTACCAGTCGAGTTGAAGTCGCGCACCTTTGCTTGTCAAATGCGCTTCAGGCGGACCGAACTGGCCTTCGGCACAACCGATACTGCCATCCGGGCCGATTTGCGGTCCAGGACAGGTGTCGGTGAAGAAACCGCCCTTATGCGGCTGCCATGCCAGCCGCTCCGGCGAGATGGCGAGCACCGCACCCATCAGGGTGGGGTCGTCGTCGCTCAAGGCCTGGACCGGCCCCGGCGCGACGCGGACGCCGACGACGCGCCAGTTCCCGGCCAGCTCCTCGACCCGAGTCTGCTCCTCGCCGGGGATGTCACCTGCCGACGCATCCGCTGGCGTGGATGATACGCCCGGGGGATCTGCGGGGTCCACGGCGGGCGTCGCCTCCTCAGGCGGCGCCGTCGCCGACGTCTCGTTTGCGGTCGTGGTGGCGGCATCGTTGCCGTTCGTGGGCCCTGATCCACAGCCGTGCAGCAGCAGCATCGCAGCAAGGGCGGTCATCGTCTTCATGGAAACTCCATCTCAACCCCGGTAATATGCACACCCGCCGTGTCGCGGCCGTTGTCCGTTCCACCCTGCTCATAACGCCCGACCCGCTGACCTGAGCCGAGACGCGGATTGACGGTGCAGCCCCGATCCTCGCATGCGGCACAGGTTTGCCGCAGACCCGCCGCATCCAGGGTTTCCACCCCGATTTCCGGGTGATGACCGATCGTCAACGGCCCCATCCTGCGCGCCGCTTGATCCAGCCTTGAGCCGGACGCTACCCCTGGCATCAACTGGAAACGTGGTGCTTGGAACAGGATCGACGATGGCTCGTCCCGCACGCGTGATCAGCAGGTGACGGTCGACAGCAGTTCGCCCCCTCAATTGCACGCAGCCGCCGCCGCGCCGGTTACCCGTCGCTCAATCGGTCAGCTGCGCCTGCGGAAAGGGCGTCCCCGCGCCAGCGTCTTGAGCGGCGCCGGCAATCAGGAATGCCGCTGCGATTGCCCGCTCAGTTCACATCGACCAGCACATAGAGAAAGTTCTGCTGCGGCGGCGCCCATTTCCTGAGCGTACCGAAGAAGCGGGCATGTTCGGACGGCGGTAGCGTCTGGCAACGCAACCTCGCGCTGGCGGCGGGCGACCAGCGCGGATGACACCTTGCCTCCCGATCGCGCCACATCTGGAATGCCTGGGCCGCTCCGGCATGATCCTGCCAGTTCAGCCTGCGCCGAACCTCACTGCCCGGAAAAACCGCGCCGCCGATGTCGAAGACGGGCGAGGTGAGCGCGTCGCGCTGGTTCTGCGTCAACGGTACGGCTACGCTCTCCATGGCAATGTTCAGCCAGTAGAAGCAATGAAGTCAGCTAGTTATCCGAAGTCATCGAAGTCACAGCGCGGATCATTATTTCGTTAACATCTGCACGATAGATTTGTCGCCAGAGGCACCGATCCGTTCCGTGCCGGGAGTGAACAAGATGATTGTCACGCAAGCAGCCGCGCCGGTTTATCCTCAACCCAAAATCTCTTCCCTTCCGGCCCCCGCGCCGGACGAGGCGAATGACGCCAGGGTCGAACCGACGGCGAAGGGCGGCGCGCGCGGGCTTGCCCTGCTGGCCAGCGATACCGCCGCGATCATCCTGACCGAACAGTCGATCCCGCCGGTGGACACCCCTGCCGCTGCACCGGCACCGGCCGGGCTCGACCTGCGCGGGCGGGACCTGCGCGAGGTGGACCTGTCCAAGCTGGACCTGCGCGGCGCGGACCTGAGCGATGCGAACCTGAGCGGCAAGGACCTGACAGGCCTCGACCTGCAAGGTGCTACAATGACGCGCGCCAATCTCGACGGTGCGAACCTGACCGACACCAACCTGAACGCGGTGAGCGCGAGTGGTGCCAGCTTCCGTCAGGCAAGTTTCGCCCGGACCAACATGAACGATGCCGACTTCTCCGGTGCGTCATTCGCCAAGGCCACGTTCGCCCGGGGCGATATGGGCATGACCCAGGACGAACTGGAAAAGGCAGGTCGCGGTTTTGTCATTAAGTCGTCCGATCTGACGGGTGCGGATTTTTCGGATGCCTCGTTCAACGAAGGGGGCGGTTTCTGGACATCGAAACTTGATAACGTTAACTTCGATCGGCTGAAAACCGGTCGCAACGAATTTCATATCGGTAGCTACCACGCCTTAAGCATTCGCAACAGTACTGTTAAAGGAGCGACGTTCAGGGGGATGGCTGCTCAAGTTAGTATTGATAGAAGCGATGCTTCGAATGCTGATTTTTCCGGTATCAGTGCTGGCGGCGTCACTATTGGTGGGTCAAATATTGATGGAGTATCCTTCAAGGACAGCTCAACAAAACTCTTTTTTTCTGATGTAGACCTGCGTAATGTCGATCTTTCTATAGCAAACAAGGATGCACGTGATAGCATCTTCCAGAATGTCATCATGACGGGGATGAATTTCTCTGGCTATGACTTTTCAGGTAGCCTGTTCATCAATGATGATCGGAACATGCGGAACTCGTTTCACGAGGGCAGTGATAAGAGCCTCGCCGAGGCGATGACGGGGACCGACTTCCGTGGCGCCAAATTTAGAAATGTCAACTTCAACAATTTTGATATGGACACGGCGCTGGTCGATACAGGGGCGCTTGCGGAGGTGGTGGTCACCGTCAACAACTCGATCGATGGCGGACCGCCCGCCCGAACGAGCAGCGCCATCTCCGATAACGGCGGCAAGCCGGCATCATCCGGCCGGTCCGGTATCAGGCAGGCATTGGTGGACGGTGGCGTGCTTCCCGGTGGCACCAATGGCACCAGCGCGGCACAGGGCCGGTCGACCAGCGGTATCCGTACGAACGTCGGTGGCGGCAATCTAGCCCTAGGTCAGGCGTTGATCAACGCCGGGGCGTTCACGGGCGTTGCTCAGAACGGAGGGGGCACCGCTGATACCGCACGACGACCGGTTATAGGAAGCACAGCTTGAGGCTTTCAGCCAGTTTTGCCGCTAAAGTGATGCACGATATGTAACAGTTTCCAATTTTATGGGCACGCGGCAATGATTGATGGTCTACTGAAAATTTGGTATGTCCGATTCGGCCTTACGCCATAGATGGGGAATTTATGACCGTATTGAAGAAGCTGATGCTGTCCGGCTTGTCGTTGCTTGGCTTTGCCGGCGTGGCGCAATCGGCGGGAGCGCAAACCATCACCCCGACGCTGGTGAACAACTCTCGTTACGACGTCACGACGAGCGATATCAGCTGGGGCGGATCATACTTCCCGCGTATCGAGGGAACCTACCCGGCTGGCTCCGCGCCTGTAAGCGGAGCGCATCGGTTTGGAAATCCTAGTTATACGACCTATACCTATCTTGATTTCAAAGTCTCTTACACAAACCGCGACGGCGTAAAACGTACCTGCCTGTTCTAGTATAATTTCGACTCCAGCACCCAGCGGCTGCGTGACTTTGGTTCATCAAGAATTGAGGGTGGTACAGATTTTACATGTCCGGCAACTAAATCCTCCAACAATCTGAATTTTACGTTCACGATGAACTGATATTATACGGCAAGGCGCCTTTTCTTTAAAGGCGTCTTGCTGTTGATTAATAGTCAGACTTGCTCAGCTGTTTTGGTAGTGTTGTGATGTTGGCCTCAATGGCGGTCGCTTATGCCATGGAGGAACAAGGCTCGCGACCAACGATCCAGCACGTCACGCCGCAGACGAGCGACGAGATCGTGGTCACGGGCCGCCGCCCCGAAAAAGCACCCGAGGCGGTGGAGGACACCGTCACATCCGCGACGATCAAGTCGCTCGGCACGAACTCGATCGGCGAGTTGCTCGCCAGATTGCGCGCACGCTATGCCGGCGGGGAACTGGCGATCATCGTCAACGGACGCCGGCTGGCATCGATCGATGCCCTGTCCGAATTTCCACCGGAAGCATTGAAGCAGATCGACGTTCTGCGGCCGGGAAGCGGCAGCCAGTTCGGCTATCCCGCCACCGACAGGGTCCTGAATCTGGTCCTGCGCCCGACATTCTCCTCCGTCACCGTCGAGGGGGCCGCCAGCGCCACGACCGAAGGCGGAGGCGACGATGGGAACATTGCCGCCCGCCATGCCCGCATCCGCGGCGATCGGCGGACGAACGGTTCGGTCGTCTACCGACAGGCGGGTGGTCTTCGTGAAGACGAGCGCGCTGATCCGGCTTCGACCTCTGGGTCCGTCGGGGCTGCGGGCGATTCCGCTGGCGCCCGGTACAGGAGCCTGATCCCCGCCTCCAGCGATCTGACCGCCACCGCGGGTATCGCGCTGCCGGTGCGTGCCGCCAATCTCGATCTCAGCGCGACCGGCGGGGCCACCGAAACCCGCGCGCTGGCGGGTCTGTTCCACACGGCATCCGATACCACGATCGCTGCGGAAAGCGCGGCAGGATATGTCCAGCAGGGCAGGACGACATACCTGCGCGGCAGCGCCACACTGGGTGGCCCATGGCACAGGATGTTCTGGTCCATCCTGATGAACGGCGACGTCACCCGATCGGATAACGAGACGAAGCGGGGCCGGGCCGTATCGCCCGGCCCGATCGATCCGCCTGACCGCTCGCTATCGGCATTGCCCTTGGCCCCGGTTTCCACGCTGACATCGTCCCTGTCCCAAAATCTTGCGATCAGGGCGCTGGTCAACGGCCCGGTCGCCCGCCTGCCTACAGGCGACATCCGTGTCGGCGGCACGGTTTTGGCGTCGGGCAACCGGTTCCGTAACCGGGTTGCAGGATCATCTGTCGATCCGGTGACCGTCAGTTCGACGTTGATGAACGCGCAGGTCAATGCCGATATTCCCGTCGCCAATCAGGATGTCGCCGCGCTCGCCTGGCTGGGCAATGTCATGCTGAACGTCAGCGCGGAGTATGGAAAGCTGTCCGGTTTCGCGGGGGCACCGGCCGCACAAGCGACGCTCAACTGGGCGATCTCGCGGTCCGTCACGCTTTCCTATTCAAGGAATTACCGCCGCTCACCGCCCGTGCCTGCGCAACTCTATGCGCCCGTGATCGCCCTGCCCGGCCGCCTGATCTATGACGAACGCGGCGGGGGCATCACCCCGGTCACGCTGATAAGCGGTGGCAATCCGGACCTTGCGTCATCCTCGGTCACGGCGGAAACCGTTCGGGTATATGCCAGCAGCAATGGGCGGGGCACCCGGATCGCAGGGGGCGTGTCCTATTCGAGCAACCGGACCGACACCCCCACCCTGTCGTTCGGCAACCCGTCGATCGTGCTGGAGCGCCTGTTGCCGGCGCTGTTCGTCAGAGATGCGGATGGCAGGCTGATCCGGTTCGATGCACGGCCTTTTAACGCTGCAGCGGCAGAAACGGGACGACTCACGGCGGATACCCATCTGTCGGGTACGTTCGGCGGGCCGAACCAGAACCGTTCCCCCGGGACCGGCCGGAACGCGGCGGCCGCGCCGATCGCGTGGGATCTGAATGCGACCTATGAATACGCCATCCGTAATCGCATCATCCTGGCCGGGCGGTCTTCGTCGCTGGATCTCCTGAGAACTCCCCTCAGCCTCTCGCCCGACGCGCTGGCGCGCCACCGGGCGAATATTCAGGCGACCCTGTCAGCCGGTAACCTTGGCGGAAGCCTGAGCGGTTCCTGGCGAAGCGGCTTTCGCGGCAGCGCCTTCGAGGACGCGGCATCGCCCGTGCGGTTCTCGCCACTGACCGTCATCAATGCCGAGGCGTATGTCGACCTGGGAAGGTCGAGGGATGAAGCCAACCCGGCGAGCATCCGGGTCCGGCTCGGTATCGACAACCTGCTCAACCGTCGTGTCCGGATTTCCGGCAGAGGGGATGCAAGCGGACAAGGAGTGAGCGGCCGGCTCCTCGATCCCCTCGGCAGGGTCATTCGCCTCGCTGTTCGCAAGGTCTTCTGAAATCCACGACCCGGACCGGACCTGTACCGGGGATGAAACCCGATGCTCTGCCATCCGCGCCAGTGGGCGCGCAGCGTAGGTTATCTTGATCGAGCCGCACTGGATGAAAACAGACAAGCCGGAAGGGGTAGGGTTCGTCCTGTGCAGGCAATGTACGCGCATTCCCGATCTGGTCGTGCACATCGCTGCACGAGACTGCGGGGGGTGGCAAGGGCGACGGGAGGCGCTCGTCCCGTAAGACTGGTGCACCCGACTGGATTCGAACCAGTGGCCTCTGCCTTCGGAGGGCAGCGCTCTATCCAGCTGAGCTACGGGTGCCTGGAACAGCGCGCCTAGCAAAGGCGGCGCGTGGACGCCAGTGGGTTTATACGTCCGACGTCAACTCCGCCGCCCGGGGTTTCGCCACCGCCGCCTTGGGGGCAGGCGTCTTGGGCTTGAACGCACACAGGTCCACCACCGGGCAGCGCCAGCATTCCGGCCGTCGCGCCTTGCAGACATAGCGGCCGTGCAGGATCAGCCAGTGGTGGGCGTGCAGGCGGAAGGGCTGCGGCGTTACCCGGTCGAGCACCAGTTCCACGGCCAGCGGCGTCTTGCCCCGCGCCAGTCCGGTGCGGTTGCCGACCCGGAAGATATGCGTATCGACCGCGAACGTCTCCGCGCCGAACGCCACGTTCATCACCACATTGGCGGTCTTGCGCCCTACGCCTGGCAGGCGTTCCAGCGCGGCACGGTCGGCCGGCACCTCGCCGTCGAACTCGTCGATCAGCATCTGAGACAGCGCGATAACGTTCTTCGCCTTGGCATTGTACAGGCCGATGGTGCGGATGTGACGCTTCAGCCCTTCCTCGCCCAGCGCCACCATCCTCTCCGGCGTGTCGACCTCCTCGAACAAGGCGGCGGTCGCCTTGTTCACCGACACGTCGGTCGCCTGCGCCGACAGCGCCACCGCGACCACCAGGGTGAACGGGTTGCGGAACGCCAGTTCGGTTTCGGGATGCGGATTGGCGGCCGCCAGCCGCGCGTAGAACTCGACGATGTCGGCGCGCTTCACCGGCTACAGCCCCAGCACGTCGTCCATGCGATACCGGCCGGCCGGCTGCCCGGCGAGCCACAGCGCCGCCTTCACCGCCCCGCGCGCGAAGAGCGAGCGGTCGTCGGCGCGGTGGTTCAGTTCCAGCCGCTCGCCCTCGCCGGCGAAGACGACGCTGTGGTCGCCGATCACCGATCCGCCGCGCAGGCTGGCAAGTCCGATCGTCCCTTCCGAACGCGCCCCGACCAGCCCGGCGCGACCGTCGACGCGCAGTTCCGACAGCGTCGACCCCCGCCCCGCCGCCGCCGCCTCGCCCAGGATCAGCGCCGTGCCCGACGGCGCATCGATCTTGTGGCGGTGGTGCATCTCGACCAGCTCGATATCCCAGTCGAGCCCCAGTCGCGACGCCGCCTCGTGCACCAGCCGCGCCAGCACGGTGACGCCGAGCGAGGTATTGCCGGTCTGCAGCACCGCGATCTCCCGCGCCGCGGCATCGATCGCGGCATGTTGCGCCGGCGACAGCCCGGTGGTGCCGATCACGATCGGCGTCCCCGCCGCCCGCGCCGCCGCCAGATGCGCGTCGACGGCGGAGGCGGTCGAGAAGTCGACCAGCACGTCCGCGGCCTGTGCCAGCGCGGCGGGATCGTCGGCGGCATCGGCCCCGCCCGCCAGATGCGCGCCGGCAAAGGCCAGCGCCTCCGTCACCGCCCGCCCCATCCGCCCGGCATAGCCGTAGATGCCGATCCCGATCGACACCGGGGAGGAGGGCGAGGCGAGAGGATCGACGATCATGCTCCTCCCCTGCCACGGAACGGGCCGGTCCGAACAGGGGCTATCGTGGTGGCACCGCCGTCATCGCGGGACGATGACGGAACGGCGGCGAGTCGCCCGGGGGGTGCCGCTCCCTATTTGGAAGCGAATGCCTGTAGCGATTTCGTCATCGATCGCCGGTCGAAGACGGATCGAGACGCGCACCTCGACATCGCCGTCCCACTTCCCGTTTCAAGGTTCCGCCCATATCACCGTGCTATGACCGCCATCCGCAACCTCGTCATCCTCACCGGGGCCGGCATTTCCGCCGAGTCCGGCATCGCCACCTTCCGCGGCCCCGGCGGCCTGTGGGAGGGGCACCGGGTCGAGGATGTCTGCACACCGGAGGCGCTGGCGGACGATCCGGTACTGGTCCACCGCTTCTACGATGCGCGGCGGGCGGCGCTGGCGACGGTTGAGCCCAATACGGCGCACCGGGCGCTGGCGCGGCTCGATGCGGCGTGGCCGGGCGACCTGCTGCTGGTCACCCAGAATGTCGACGACCTGCACGAGCGTGCGGGCTCGCGGCGGCTGTTGCACATGCATGGCGAGTTGCGATCGGCACTGTGCGCCGCCTGCGGGCAGCGTGCGCCGCATGACGGCGACCTGCCACCCGCCGCCCCCTGCCCCGCCTGTGGCGTCCCTGCCCTGCGACCCGACATCGTGTTCTTTGGCGAGATGCCCTACGATATGGACCGGATCGAGACTGCGCTGGCGGCGGCCGATCTGTTCGTGTCGATCGGCACCTCCGGCGCGGTCTATCCGGCGGCGGGATTCGTGCAGTTGGCCGCGCATCACGGCGCGGCGACGCTGGAACTGAACCTGGACCGATCGGCGGGCAGCGACCTGTTCGACGAGACGCGACTGGGCCCGGCCGGGGAATTGGTGCCGGAATGGATCAAACAGATATTGTCCTGATCCCGGCTTGTCTGCGAACCGCCTCCCAAGAAAACGGGGGGACATAAATGCTGGACAGGACACGCGCCGGATCTCCATACCGGCTTGAATACAGGGCAGGCTTGATCAGGAATATCGTCGGCAGGACCGGATGGTTCATCATATCCGGCCAACGATCGGAAGGTCCGTTCGTCACGCGCGAGCTTGCCGACGAAATCGCCTTCTATGACAGAAACTACGGCTGAGCCATGGCCGCCATCGTCACCTATTGGAATATGTTCTGCAACTTCTTCGCGTGGTACATCTTCGCGCCGTTGCTGTGCATATGGTTTGTCTACATGCTGGTCATGTGCCTCGCTCCGCGCGGCGTCGACCATAACCAGCCGCAGAACACACCCTGACGAGGGGATCGGACCCCTACTCCACCCAGTCCAGACCGATATCCTTGTAGAGCTGGCGATCCTCGTCCCAGCCGGGCTTCACCTTCACGTGCAGGTAGAGGTGCACCGGCCGGTCGAGCACGGTCGCCAGTTCCGTACGCGCGCGCGCGCCGATCTCCCTGATCCGCGCGCCGCCCTTGCCCAGCACGATCGCGCGCTGGGTGGGGCGTTCGACCAGCACCTGCTGGTGGATCTCGACCGAGCCGTCCGACCGCTCCTCGAACTTCTCGGTCTCGACCGCGCTGGCATAGGGCAGCTCGGCATGGAGCTGGAGATAGATCTGCTCGCGCGTCACCTCCGCGGCCAGCGCGCGTTCGGTGGCGTCGGACACCTGATCTTCCGGATAGTGCCACGGCCCCGCCGGCATCGCCGCCGCCAGCGCGCGCTTCAGTTCGGGCAAACCATCGCCGGTCGCGGCGCTGACGAACCACGTCTCCGCGAACGGCACCAGCGCGTTCAGCCGCTCGGCATGGAGCAGCAGCTTCGCCTTGTCCGCCAGATCGACCTTGTTGAGGATCAGGTGCTTCGGCTCCGGCCGGTCCTTCAGCGCCTCGGCGATGTCGGTCACCTTCGCGCCCAGCCCGCCCTTGGCATCGACCACCAGCGCCAGCACGTCCGCGCCCTCGGTCCCGCCCCAGGCGGCGGACACCATCGCCCGGTCGAACCGGCGACGCGGCTCGAAGATGCCGGGCGTGTCGACCAGCAGCAGCTGCGCATCCCCCTCGATCGCCACGCCCAGCAGGCGCGCGCGGGTCGTCTGCGCCTTGGGGCTGACGATCGCCACCTTCTGTCCGACCAGTGCGTTGACCAGCGTCGACTTGCCCGCATTGGGCGCGCCGACCACGGCGATCAGCCCGCAACGCTGCGGGGTCGTATTGTCGTTCACTTGCTTACCTTTTCCAGCAGGGCCCGCGCCGCGGCGGTCTCCGCTTCCTGTTTGCTGCCGCCGGTCGCCTCGGCGGAGGCATGGCTGCCGATCGCGACGCTGACGGTGAAGCGCGGCGCGTGGCCGGGGCCGGAACGGTCGACCACGCTATATTCGGGGGGGCGGCGCCCCGCCGCCGCCGCCCATTCCTGCAACGCCGACTTGGGATGCTGCGGCGCCTTCGCCTCGCGCCGCACGCGGTCGCCCCATACCCGCCGCACGAAGGCACGCGCCGCGTCCAGCCCGGCGGCGCGATACCAGGCGCCGATCAGCGCCTCCATCACGTCGCCCAGCACGTTGTCGCTGTCGATCGCGCCGTCGTCACGCGCCTGCTTCCCCAGCCGCAGGTGATCGCGCACCCCGATCTCGCGTGCGACCTCGGCGCAGACCGCGCCGGTGACCAGCGCGTTGAACCGCTTCGACAGCTGCCCCTCGGGCTCGGCCGGGAACGACTCCCACAGCCATTCCGCGATCACCAGCCCCAGCACCCGGTCGCCCAGGAACTCCAGCCGCTCGTAATTGGCGTTGGCGGTGCTGCCATGCGTCAGCGCGCGTTCGAACGGCACCGGATCGTCCGGCACCGTCCCGAACACCCGGCCCAGCCAGTCGGCCAGCCCCGTGTTCCGTAAGCCGGTCAGAAACCTTCTCCGATCCGGTCGAACCGCGCCGCCGACACCCAGGTCCACGGCTTCAGCCATTCCGCCGATCCGTCGGTGGAGAAGAACGTCACCAGCGCCCGCCCCTCGATCCGCTCCATCGGGATATAGCCCATGCCGATCGGCGCGGCGAAGCGGCTGTCGGCGCTGTCATCGCGATTGTCGCCCATCAGGAACACGTTGCCCGCGGGCACGGTGTAGACGCCGGTATCGTCCGCTTCGGGGATGTCGCGCTGGTCGAGTACGGCATAGCTCTTCCCGCCCGGCAGCGTCTCGCGATACTGGCGGTACCGGCATACCGGCACGCCTGCCGCCACGTCGCGGAAATCGGGATCGCAGTGGCGCTCGTCGAAATTGGAGGAGAGCGGCAGCACGAAATCGGCGATCCGCTGCTTGGGGATCGCCTTGCCGTTCAGCACCAGCTGGCCGCCGCGCATCTGCACCGTGTCGCCGGGCAGGCCGATCACCCGCTTGATGACGTCGTGATCCTCCGGCCCCGGCGAGCGGAACACGACCACGTCGCCGCGCGCAGGCGTCGAGCCGAAGATGCGGCCGGGGATCAGCGGCACGCCGCCCGGCAGCGACCAGCGCGAATAGCCATAGCTCCATTTCGACACGAACAGATAGTCGCCGATCAGCAGGCGCGGCAGCATCGACTCGGACGGAATCGAGAAAGGCGCGAGGATGAAGCTGCGGAAGATCAGCACCACGAGCGCCAGTTTCAGGAGGAAACGCAGCGTCTCCCCCGTTTCAGACCGGGCGGGGCGGGCACTGGCGGCGCCGGTGGACGGGGGGGCGGACGCGCCGGCGGATTCGGGCGCGGGATCGGTAGAGGCCATGGGATGGACCCATAACCCCGCTCGCGCGTCCTGAGTAGCCATCCGTACCCACGAAATGTGCGGGCAGGGTACTTGGTCCGGGTCGCGTGCGGCGATAGGGGCTGGGTACCGAACCGAAACGATCACCCTCTTGTCAGGATGCGAGCATGAGCGACTGGACCGCGATCGAGGCGTTGCCCTCCCCCCGCCTCACCGAACTGTTCGAGGCGGACCCCGCACGGCTCGATGCGTTCAGCCTCGACGTCGCCGGGCTGCACTTCGACTGGTCCAAGACCCACCTGACCCGCGACGCGGTGGCGGCGTTCGCCGCGCTCGCCAGGGCGAAGGACCTCGCCGGCCGTCGCGACGCGATGTTCGCGGGCGAGCATGTCAACGTCACCGAGGACAGGCCCGTCGAACACACCGCCGAACGCGGCGAGGGCAATCCCGAAAGCGTGACGCGCGCCCGCCAGTACCATGCCCGGATGCGTGCGTTGATCGACGCGATCGAGGCGGAGGCGTTCGGCCCGGTCCGCCACATCCTGCACGTCGGCATCGGCGGTTCCGCGCTCGGCCCCGACCTGATCGTCGACGCGCTGGGGCGCGAGACGGACCGGTACGACGTCGCGATCGTCTCCAACGTCGACGGCGTCGCGCTGGAGGATGCGTTCGCACGGTTCGATCCCGCCGCGACCCTGCTCGTGATCGCGTCGAAGACCTTCACCACGACCGAGACGATGCTGAACGCGGGCTCCGCGATCGCGTGGATGAACGAACACGGCGTCGACGATCCCTATGGCCGCGTCGTCGCCCTCACCGCCGCCCCGGACAAGGCGGTGGAATGGGGCGTCGACGAAACGCGCATCCTGCCCTTTTCCGAAGGGGTCGGCGGCCGTTACTCGCTCTGGTCGTCGATCGGCTTCCCCGCCGCGCTCGCGCTGGGCTGGGATCAGTTCGAGGAACTACTGGAAGGCGCGGCCGAGATGGACCGCCATTTCCGCCTCGCCGCGCTGCACGAGAACGCCCCCGCGCTCGCCGCCTTCGCCGACCTCTACTACACGCAGGTCCGCCATGCCGAGACGCGCGCGCCCTTCGCCTATGACCAGCGGCTGCGGCTCCTGCCCTCCTATCTCCAGCAACTGGAGATGGAGTCGAACGGCAAGTCGGTGACGGTCGACGGCCAGCCCGTCGGTCGCCCGACCGCGGCGATCACCTGGGGCGGGGTCGGCACCGACGCGCAGCATGCCGTGTTCCAACTGCTCCATCAGGGCACGCATCTGGTGCCGGTCGAATTCATCGCGGTGATCGAGGCCGGCGATACGCTGGACGAGAACCATCACCGCCAACTGCTGCTCAACGCCTTCGCGCAAGGGGCGGCGCTGATGAAGGGCAAGCAGGTGGATGATCCCGCACGCAGCTATTCGGGTGACCGGCCGTCCTCGACGATCCTGCTCGACGTGCTCGACGCCCGCACGCTCGGGGCACTGATCGCCTTCTACGAACAGCGGGTGTTCGTGAACGGCATCCTGCTGGGCATCAACAGCTTCGACCAGTTCGGCGTCGAATTGGGCAAGGAGATGGCGAAGGCGGCGGACCAGGGCGGCCAGGGCTTCGACCCGTCGACCACCGACCTGATCCGCCGCGCCGGGCTCGACTGATCGGTTGCCACTACTGGCCTTCACAAGTTGCGCAGAAGCGGCGCCCGGAAATGCCGCCCACGCGCGACGCGTAAAATTGTTCCCTTTTGTTAAGGATATAGCGAAACTATATTGCGGTGCGCCAATTTTGCCGCACCGCAATATAGTTCGCTTGACTGCTTGGATCGCCTTCTTAAGCTGATGAACGACACGTTAACCGCGATCGGCGCGGCGGTCGTTCAAAGGGGATCAGCGATGGGTTTCAGGCACAAGCAACTGATGGTCGCGCTCGCGCTCGGCACCGCCGCGATGGCATCGTCGCCGGCCCAGGCCGTCAGCTTCAATCTGATCGACACCGGCGGCACCGCGGTCGGCAGCCAGGCGCGGATCGGGTTCGAGATCGCAACGCAATATTGGTCGTCGGTGTTCACCGACGACGTGACGATCAACCTCCAGATCGGCTTTCGTCAGCTCGGCACCGGCATCCTCGGCTCTACCGGCAGCACCCGGTCGCTGCTGTCGATCAACCAGGGCTACGCCGCGCTCGCGACCGACATGACCAGCGCGCTCGACGTCTCGGCCGTCAACAGTCTGGCGCCGCGGGCGCTCAGCACGAGCATTCCGGGCGCCGGGGCGGTGACTGCCATCACCAACGCGATCAACCGCACCAACAACGGCTATGTCGACAACGTCACCCGGATCGACAACGATGGCGGCGTCAACAATTCGACGCTGGCGGTCACCAAGGCGAGCGCGAAGGCGCTCGGCGTGACCACCGACGTGAACGGCAACGCGATCAACTACGCCTCGGTCGACGGCGCGATCACGTTCAGCAGCGCCTTCGCGTTCGATTTCGATCCGCGCGACGGCATCACCTCGAACGCGTTCGATTTCGTCGGCGTGGCGATCCATGAGATCGGCCATGCGCTCGGCTTCGTGTCGGGTGTCGACAGCTACGACGGCCGCACCAACGCGGCCGGCACGATCACCTCGGGTCTGCTCGAGGATTTCGTGGTGATGAACTCGCTCGACCTGTTCCGCTACAGCGGCAACAAGCAGCTCGACTGGTCGACCAGCCCGTCGGACAAGTACTTCTCGATCGACGGCGGCGCGACGCAGCTGTTCGGCTCCTCGCTGTTCTCCACCGGTCGCGCGAATGGTGACGGCCAGCAGGCGTCGCACTGGAAGGACAGCCCGGCGGGGCGCGAGCAGCTCGGCATTCTCGATCCCACCTCGGGACGCGGCCAGATGCAGGAGGTCACCGCGCTCGACCTGTCCGCCTATGACGCGATCGGCTGGGACGTGAACTTCGATACGCTGGCGAACTCGGGCTACCGCAAGAGCACCGCGCAGATCTATCGCGAACTGACCGGCACGGTGCCGGAACCCGCGACCTGGGCGATGATGCTGGTGGGCTTCGCGATGGTCGGTGCCGCCACCCGCTATCGCCGCCGCAAGACCGCGGTCGTCTTCGGCTGATCGACGCCACCCGGCGGACGAAGGGGCGGTTGCCGGCCGGCAGCCGCCCCTTTTGCTATGGAGCGACCTCCGCCGGCCCGGCGCGCCGGCATCGTTCCGAACAGTAACGCACCGATTCCCAGTCGCGCGCCCATTTCTTGCGCCATGCGAACGGGCGTTGGCAGGCGACGCAGACCTTGGTCGGCAGATGCGGCTTGTGGTGGGTCATCGCGGGCTCAAACGCACCGGACGCGGCGATGGTGTCAGCCCCTGACGGTCGGACACCCCGTCGTCCATCGCCGCCCTCCGGTCAGCGTGGCGAGCCCGCCCCCCTTGCCCCCGCGCCCGCCCCGCGCCATTTCGCGGGTCGCCAGCGGAAGGATCACGAATGCCCCAGTACGACTACGACCTCTTCGTCCTGGGGGCAGGCTCCGGCGGCACCCGCGCCAGCCGCGTCGCGGCGGCGCACGGCGCGCGGGTCGCGGTGGCGGAGGAATACCGGGTCGGCGGCACCTGCGTGATCCGCGGCTGCGTGCCCAAGAAGCTGCTGGTCTACGGCGCGCACTTCGCCGAGGACTTGCGCGACGCCAAGCATTTCGGCTGGGACGTGCCCTCGCCGTGCAATTTCTCGTGGCCGACGCTGCGCGACAACGTGATGCGGGAGGTGGACCGGATCAACGGCGCCTATACGCAGACGCTGGAGAACAACGGCGTCGAGATCATCCATTCGCGCGCCGTCGTGACCGGCCCCCACAGCGTGCGACTGGCCGACGGGACGGAGAAGACCGCGGAGCGCATCCTGATCGCGGTCGGCGCGCATCCCGCCATCCCCGAATGCCCCGGCCACGAACACGGCATCACCTCCAACGAGGTGTTCCACCTGCCCGAAGTGCCCAGGCGCATCCTGATCGCGGGCGGCGGCTATATCGCCAACGAGTTCGCCGGTATCTTCCACCAGTTCGGCAGCCATGTGATCCTGGCCAACCGCAGTGCGGAACTGCTGCGCGGGTACGACGCGCAGATTCGCGACCGGCTGCTCCAGATCGCGACGATGAAGGGGATCGAGTTCCGCTTCAACGCCGGCTTCCGCGGCATCGACAAGGGCGAGGACGGCTGCCTGACCGTCCACCTCGCCGATCACGAGCCTGTCACGGTCGACTGCGTGCTGTTCGCCACCGGCCGCCGCGCCAATACCGAGGGGCTGGGGCTGGAGAGCGCCGGCGTCGAACTGGACGAGACGGGGGCGGTGAAGGTCGATGCCGCCAACCAGTCGACCTGCCCGTCGATCTACGCGATCGGCGACGTCACCAACCGTATCCAGCTGACCCCGGTCGCGATCCGCGAGGGGCAGGCGTTCGCCGATACGGTCTACGGCGACAAGCCGACCACGGTGGATTACGAGAACGTGCCCGCCGCGGTGTTCAGCCACCCGCCGCTGGCCGGGGTCGGGCTGACCGAGGCACAGGCGCGCGAGAAGCTGGGATCGATCAAGGTCTATTCGTCCGACTTCCGCCCGATGAAGAACGTGCTGGCCGGCCGCAACGAACGCGCGCTCTACAAGATGGTGTGCGACGCCCATACCGACCGGGTGGTCGGTATCCACATGATCGGCCCCGACGTGCCCGAGATCATCCAGGCGTGCGCGGTGGCGGTGAAGGCCGGACTGACCAAGGCGGATTTCGACGCCACGGTGGCGCTGCATCCCTCGATGGCGGAGGAATTGGTGTTGATGAGGTAGGGCGAAGGCGCGGGGCAAGTCCCGAGGCGGTCGGGCAAAGCCCGATCGCCCTACCCCGTCGGTCGGGTGGCCCGCCACCCGACCGACGACGCGGCTTCGCCGCGTCGCACCCCCCTATCCGGCGACCACCCGCGACCCCCGCCACGCATCCCATGCATAGAGCGCGCACCCCGTCCAGATCGCCGCGAAGGTGACGATGTGCACCGGGCGCAGCGGCTCGCCGAACAGCAGCACCGCCTCGGCGAACTGCAGCGTCGGCCCCAGATATTGCAGCAGCCCCAGCGTCGCGAGCTTCAGCCGGCGCGCGGCGGCGGCGAACAGGAGGAGCGGTGCCGCCGTCACCGGCCCGGCGAGGATCAGCAGCAGGTCGAGCGACCCCGACCGACCGAACGCCGCCTCCCCCGCCATCGCCGCCCATAGCAGCACCGCCAGCGACAGCGGCGCCAGCAGCAATGTCTCCACCGTCAGCCCGCCCAGCGCATCGATCGCCGCGACCTTGCGGATCAGCCCGTACAGGCCGAAGCTGACCGCCAGCACCAGCGATATCCAGATCGCGCCGCCGCCCGAGAACGCCATGACTGCGACGCCGGCCGCGGCGATCGCCACCGCCAGCTTCTGGACCCGCGACACCCGTTCCCCCAGCACCGCGACGCCGAGCGCGACGTTGACCAGCGGGTTGATGAAATAGCCGAGGCTCGCCTCCAGCACATGCGCGTGTTGTACCGCCCAGATATAGGTCAGCCAGTTGATCGCGATCAGCGTCGCGCTGCCCGCGAGCAGCGCCAGCGTCCGCCCCCGCGCTGCCGCCCGCACTCCGCGCAGCCGCCCCAGCACGAGGATGACGATGGCGAGCAGCAGCAGCGACCAGACCACGCGGTGCGCCAGCACCTGTACCGCCGGCACCCCCGTCAGCAGCTTCAGGTACAGGGGCAGCAGCCCCCACAGGATATAGGCGCCGGCGCCCAGCCATAGTCCCCGGTTCATGCCGCGCGGCATCGGGCAAGGATCGCTGCACCGCAACAGGGGAGTTGGGCGGGAGGCGGAAAGTCACGCCCTAAAGTCGCACTAAAGTCGCATCCTACAGGGGGTGTTTTCGGTCGGGCGGCGGGTTTTGGGGGTAGTTGCGTCGCCGATCGCCGTTATCCGCATGTCGTTGCCCCTTCGCTGTGGGGTGCGGGTTATCGGATCGGGGGCGTGTAGGACAGCGGTGAGGGGTGGCTGGGTACAGAAGACGGCCCCCGTCCCCCTTCTACCTTCCCCGGCGGATGCCGGGGAAGGTAGAAGGGAGCGGCGGCGACCGAGTGCCTCTCCCGACTATCCGTTCACCATCCCCGATCCGGTGATCGCGCCCCCACGGTTGACGATGCGACCGTTGACCATGCCGGTGATGTGGACGCGCGAGCCGGGTTCTAAGATCAGCGTGCCGTTCACCATGCCGCGGATATCGGCATCGGCGCCGGCCGGGACGATCGCGGTGCCGTTCAACATCCCGGTGAATCGGCCCTCGATCGTCACCGTGCCGCTGTACATGCCGCGCATCGCCCGCCCTCCCGTCAGTCCGCGAACAGCAGAACCGGCGTCTCCAGCATTCGTTTCAGCGCCTGCACGTAGCTGGCGGCGTCGAAGCCGTCGACGACGCGGTGGTCGCAGCTGATCGACAGGTTCATCAGCTTGGCGCGGCGGATTTCATCGCCGCGACCCGTGAACACCGGGCGCTCGACGATGCGGTTGGGGCCGATGATCGCGACCTCCGGCCGGTTGATGACCGGGGTGGTGGCGATGCCGCCGAGCGGCCCGAGCGAGGTGAGCGTGATCGTGCCGCCGCCCATTTCGTCGGGCTTCAGCCGGTTGGCGCGGGCGGCGGCGGCGAGGCGCGCGATCTCGGTCGCGAGCTGCCAGACGTTCAGGTCCTGCGCGTCGCGGATCACCGGCACGGTCAGCCCGGCATCGGTCTGCGTCGCCATGCCCATGTGGACGCGGCCGTGGCGGGTCACCACCCCGCCCTCATCGTCGTAGCGGGCGTTGAGCATCGGGAAACCGGGCAGGGTGCGGCAGATCGCGACGATCATCAGCGGCAGCATCGTCAGCTTCGGGCGTGCCCCGCGCGCCTCGTTCAGGTCGGCGCGCATCGCCTCCAGCGCGGTGACGTCGATCTCGTCGACATAGGTGAAATGGGGGATGGCGCGTTTGGAGGCGGCCATGTTCTCGGCGATGCGGCGGCGCATCCCGATCACGCGGACCTGCTCGTCGGCGCGCGCACGCGAGGCGCCGGGGGCGGCGTAGCCCTGCGCGCCGCCGTAGCGGAGGAAGGCGTCGAGATCGGCGTGGCGCACCCGGTCGCCGTCCGCCTTCACCGCCGCGAGATCGACGCCGAGATCGTGGGCGCGGGCGCGGACGGCGGGGGAGGCGAGGATGGGAGCCTTCTTCTCGCCCGCGGGGGCGGGAGCTTGTTCCGCGAGGGCGGGAGCTGTCTCCCTCTCCCCTTCAGGGGAGAGAGGGGGTCGGGAACCATCAGCCGCTGTGGACTCCCCCTCTCCCAACCCTCTCCCCTGAAGGGGAGAGGGCTTTTCCTGTACTACTTCCTCGACACCGGGATTTTCCGCCTCATACTGTTCGGCGACCTCGGCCTGTTCCGCCGAGGGCGGCGCGGCGACCACCTCGGTCGCGTCGATCGCCTCCTCGGTCTCGATCACCACCAGCGCGGCGCCGATCGCGACCTGATCGCCGACCTCGCCCGCCAGTTCGACGACGGTGCCGGCGACGGGCGATTCCATCTCGACCGTCGCCTTGTCGGTCATCATGTCGGCGATGTTCTGGTCTTCCTCGATCCGGTCGCCGACCGCGACGTGCCAGGCGACGATCTCGGCCTCGGCGATGCCCTCGCCGATATCGGGCAAGCGGAAGGTAAAGCGCGCCATGCTCAAGCGTCCTTCATGATCTTCTTGAGGGCCTGTCCGATCCGGACCGGTCCGGGGAAATAGGCCCATTCCAGGCTGTGCGGATAGGGCGTGTCGAAGCCCGTCACCCGCTCGATCGGTGCTTCCAGGTGATAGAAGCACCGTTCCTGCACCAGCGCCGACAGTTCCGCGCCGAAGCCGCTCGTCCGCGTCGCCTCGTGCACGATCATGCAGCGGCCGGTCTTCCTGACCGATGCCTCGATCGTGTCGATGTCGAGCGGCACCAGCGTGCGCAGGTCGACGATCTCGGCATCGATCCCCGCCTCCGCGACGACCGCGGTGCAGACATGCACCATCGTGCCATAGGCGAGGATCGTCAGCGCCTCACCCTCGCGCACCACCTTCGCCTTGCCGAGTTCGATCTTGTAGTAACCCTCGGGCACCGCGCCGCCGGGGTGCTTCGACCAGTTCTCGGCCGGGCGGTCCCAGTAACCGTTGAAGGGGCCGTTGTAGATGCGCTTGGGCTCGAAGAAGATCGTGGGATCATTGTCCTCGATCGCGGCGATCAGCAGACCCTTGGCGTCATAGGGGGTCGACGGGATCACCGTCTTCACGCCCGAGACATGGGTGAAGATGCCCTCCGGCGACTGCGAATGGGTCTGCCCGCCGAAGATGCCGCCGCCGAACGGCGACCGCACCGTCATCGGCGCGACGAACTCGCCCGCCGAGCGATAGCGCAGCCGCGCCGCCTCGCTGACCAGCTGGTCGAGCGCGGGATAGATATAGTCGGCGAACTGAATCTCGGGCACCGGGCGCAGTCCGTATGCGCCCATGCCGACCGCGACGCCGATGATGCCGCATTCGGTGATCGGCGTGTCGAACACGCGGGTCTTGCCGTATTTCGCCTGCAACCCCGCGGTCGCGCGGAACACGCCGCCGAAATAGCCGACATCCTCGCCCATCACGACCACGTCGGGATCGCGCGCCATCACCACGTCCAGCGCGGAGTTGATCGCCTGGATCATGTTCATGCGCGTGGTGGCGCCCCCTGCCGATGCGGGGCTTTTGATCGTCTCGGTCATCACTTGCGATCCCATGGGCGGCCGCTGGCGGTTTCCTCCGCCATCATCTGCGCCTGCTGTTCGCGCAGGTGCCAGGGCATCTCCTCGAACACCCCGTCGAACAGCGTGTCGAGCGGCTGGTGCAGGCCGTGGCCGAGGATACCGTTCTTCTCGGCTTCCTTTTGCGACGCCTTCACGTGTTCGGCCAGCTCGCGGTCCTGCGCGGCGTGGCGTTCCTCGTCCCATTCGCCGATCGCGATCAGATGCGCCTTCAGCCGCGCGATCGGATCGCCGAGCGGCCAGGCATTGGGTTCGCCGGCGGAGCGATACTGCGTCGGATCGTCGGAGGTGGAGTGGCCCTCGGCACGGTAGGTGAAATGCTCGATCAGGGTCGGGCCCTGATTGGTGCGCGCCCGCTCCGCCGCCCATAAAGTGGCGGCATAGACCGCGAGCGCGTCGTTGCCGTCGACCCGCAGGCCGGCGATCCCGTATCCCACCGCACGCGCGGCGAAGGTGGTCGACTCGGCGCCCGCGAAGCCGGAAAAGCTGCTGATCGCCCACTGGTTGTTGACGACGTTCATGATGACCGGCGCGCGGTACACCGCGGCGAAGGTGCAGGCGGAATGGAAATCCCCCTCCGCGGTCGATCCTTCCCCGCACCACACCGCTGCGATCCGCGTGTCGCCCTTCGCCGCCGATGCCATCGCCCAGCCCACCGCCTGCGGATATTGCGTGGTGAGGTTGCCGGAGATTGAGAAGAACCCGGCTTCCCGCGCGGAGTACATGATCGGCAGCTGCTTGCCCTGCAACCGGTCACCCTTGTTCGAATAGATCTGGTTCATCATGTCGACCAGCGACCAGTCGCGCGCGATCAGCAGCCCCTGCTGGCGATAGGAGGGGAAGCACATGTCCTCGTAATCCAGCGCGTGCGCGGCGGCGACCGACACCGCCTCCTCGCCCGTCGCCTTCATGTAGAAGCTGGTCTTGCCCTGCCGCTGCGCGCGGAACATCCGCTCGTCGAACGCGCGCAGCAGCGCCATGTGGCGCAGCATCCGCCGCAGCCGGTCGGGCGACAGCCGCGGGTCCCAGGCGCCGACCGCGAGGTCGTCGTCCCCTAGCACGCGGACGAGGCCATAGGCGAGGTCGGTGAAGTCGCGCGGGGCGTCGGCGGTGTCGGGACGGCGGGCGGCGCCGGCGGGGGGCACGTCCACCGCGGCGAAATCCGCCGGATCGCCCGGCCGGAACCGGGGTTCGGGGACATGCAGCGACAAGGGCTGCAGATTGGCACGAGGCTGCTCGGCCACGACTCTCTCCACGCATGGCGCCGGGTTGGTCCCCGCGCTCGGACACCGTCTTTCGCGGCGTTGTTATAAAATTTCAAGCGCCTTTTGGCGGCCGCGGCGGGCGGGCGCCGCCGCCCTAACCCGTTGTTAACCGGTTTCGCCGCAGGATCGCCCGAGACATTCAAGGGATAGCGCCATGTACATGGGTCCGATCGTCGCCGCCGACACCACCACCGCCCCGGTCGGCCTGCCCGCCGCGCGCGGCCCTATCCGCCCGCCTTCGGGCACGCTGCCGCGCTTCGTCGCGGGCGTGCCGACCCTGGCGATGGCCGCGGTGGTGATGGTGCCGTGGCTGGCGGGCAACGCGCTGCTCGCCGGCATCGCGATCGGCGTGCGCGCGCTGCCGGGCGCACCGCGGGCGATCCTGTCGGCGATCGATTATGCGGGGAGCATCGCGCTGGGGCGGTGATCGCCTCGGGTTCGGGGGTTCGGCTCACGCGAAGCCGCGAAGCCGTGAAGCCGCAAAGAAGGTTGGTTCACGCGGAGACGCGGAGACGCGGAGGATGGCCCGCCCGCGGCAGCGCCCCCCCCTCACATCGGCTTCAATATGCAAGCCGCTGCGCGGCGAGAGATTCCACCGCCTGAAGCGCAGTCTCCGCGTCTCCGCGTGAACCAACCTTCTTCCTTCGCGGCTTTGCGACTTCGCGTGAACCCCTCTTACGAACCCACCGTCTGCTCGATCACGCCGAACACCGGGTGGTGGCGATCGTCCTCCGCCCAGATGCGTACCGTATCGCCGTGGCGGAGGAACGGGGTGGTCGCGGTGCCGGTGGTCAGCGTCTCCACCGTCCGCGCCTCGGCGAGGCAGGCATAGCCAGCGCCGCCGTCCGCCACCGCGCGGCCCGGCCCGCCGTCCGGCCCGCGATTGGCGACGGTGCCCGATCCCACGATCGTCCCCGCCCCCAACGTCCGCGTCTTGGCGGCATGGGCGATCAGCGTGCCGAAATCGAAGGTCATGTCCGCCCCCGCATCGACCCGGCCGAGCGGACGGCCGTTCAGTTCCACCATCACCTTGCGCTGCAGCTTGCCGTCCTGCCACCAGTCGCCCAAGCCATCGGGCGTGACGAAGACGGGGGAGAAGGCGCTCGCCGGCTTCGACTGGAAGAAGCCGAAGCCCTTGGCCAGTTCGCCCGGGATCAGGTTGCGCAGCGACACGTCGTTCGCCAGCCCGACCAGCCGGATCGCCGCCAGCGCGGTATCGCGGTCCGCGCCCATCGGCACGTCGCCCGTCACCACCACGACCTCCGCCTCCAGATCGCAGCCCCAGTCCTCGTCGGCAAGCGGGATCGGATCGCGCGGACCCAGGAACCCGTCCGACCCGCCCTGGTACATCAGCGGATCGTGCCAAAAGGAGTCGGGCATCTCCGCCCCGCGCGCCTGGCGGACGAGCGCCATGTGACCGACATAGGCCGACCCGTCCGCCCATTGATAGGCGCGCGGCAGCGGCGCCGCCGCATCGTGCTCGTGGAAGCGTTCGCGCGGGATCACCGCATGGTCGAGATCGGTGGCGAGGTTCGCCAGCGCGGGCGCGATCCCGTCCCAGTCGTCCAGCGCCGCCTGCAGCGTCGGGGCGATATGGCCGGCGTCCGCATACCAGGCGAGGTCGCTCGACACGACCACGAGGCGGCCGTCGCGTCCCTGTTTCAGGCTTGCCAGTTTCATCGCACATCCTCTTCCGGTTCTACGCCAGTCCGGGACAGGCTAGGGCGGCGGCTCCCCCGGCGGCAAGCGCCAAAATGGCGGGGCGCGATGTTGACTTATGATATCGTGTCGGCTAAGCGGCGCCCATCGAAGCGTCATGCAGCGTGATCGGACGCGCCGGAAAACCGGCGGTTCGGGCTCCGCTTCGGTCCAGTTCCAGGCTTCCCAATCACGCGGGGTGTCATTTCACACCCGCCACCGCTGTGCCTTCGTCGCGCCGCGGATCGGCCCGCATACAAGGTTTCCCCATGTCCTTTTCCGATCTCGGCCTTGCCGAGCCGCTCGTCCGCGCGCTCGAAGCCAAGGGCTATACCACCCCCACCCCGATCCAGGCGCAGTCGATCCCGCAGCTGCTGGAAGGCGGCGACCTGCTCGGCATCGCGCAGACCGGCACCGGCAAGACCGCGGCGTTCACGCTGCCGTCGATCCAGCGCATGGCTGCCAACCCGAAGCGCGTGCTGCCGACGCATTGCCGGATGCTCGTCCTGGCCCCCACCCGCGAACTCGCCAGCCAGATCGCCGAGTCGGCGCGTGAGTACGGCAAGTTCTCCAAGATGTCGGTGACCACCGTGTTCGGCGGCACCAGCATCAACAAGAACCGTCAGGACATGAGCCGCGGCGTCGACATCCTCGTCGCGACGCCGGGCCGGCTGATCGATCTGGTCGAGCAGGGCTTCGTGAACCTGTCGATGATCGAGATCCTCGTCCTCGACGAAGCGGACCAGATGCTCGACCTGGGCTTCATCCATGCGCTGAAGCGGATCGTGAAGATGGTGCCGCGCAAGCGCCAGACCCTGTTCTTCTCGGCCACCATGCCGACGACGATCCGCGAGCTGGCCAGCCAGTTCCTGCACGAGCCGGCGACCGTTTCGGTCAAGCCCGCCGCGACCACCGCGGAGCGGGTCGACCAGTACGTCACCTTCGTCAACCAGACCGAGAAGCAGGCGCTGCTCACGCTGCTGCTCGCCGATCCGGCGATCGACCGCGCGCTGGTGTTCACCCGCACCAAGCACGGCGCCGACCGCGTGGTGAAGCTGCTGGCGGGCAACGGCATCGGCGCGAACGCGATCCACGGCAACAAGAGCCAGGGCCAGCGCGAGCGGGCGCTGGGCGAGTTCAAGGACGGCAAGACCAAGATCCTGGTCGCGACCGACATCGCCGCGCGCGGCATCGACGTGTCGGGTGTCAGCCACGTCATCAACTTCGAGCTGCCCAACGTGCCCGAGCAGTACGTCCACCGCATCGGCCGCACCGCGCGTGCGGGCGCATCGGGCATCGCCATCTCGTTCTGCGCGGACGACGAGAAGGCCTATCTGCGCGACATCGAGAAGACGACGCGCCAGAAGGTGCCCGTCCAGCCGCTGCCCGACGACTTCACCAACAAGGCGAACCAGATCAAGTCGCAGCGGGTGAAGGCGATCGGTGCCGATCCCGCCCCGCGCGAGGATCGCCCGCGTGGCGGTCGCCCGCTGCCCCGCCCCCGCGCCACCCACTCGCCGCAGGCGACCGGTGCGACCGGCGGCCGCAACTATGCCAATGCCAGCGCGAAGCCCGGCGGCGGTCGTGCGCGTCCCGCCGGTAGCGGCGGCGCCGGCCAGGGTCATGGGAGCCGTGGCGGTCAGGGCCGCAGCGGTGGCGGCCAGGGCGGCGGCGGGCGCGGCGGCAGTGGTCGCAGCGCCGGTGGCCCCTCCGCCGGCCGCTGAGGCCCGGCCACCCCGCCGGTCTGAACGGACCGGCGGGGAATGCCGCAGGCGGATACCCCGGCCTTCTCGCGGGTTGATCGACCACACCCCGCGAGGAGAGCCGACATGGACGTATCCACCACCCCGATCGCCGAACGGGTCGCCCGCGTCCTCGCCGCCGAGCAGATCAGCGCGAACGCCACGGGCGACCAGGAATCCGCCAGCGCACAGGTCGACGCCAGCTGGCAGGACTATCTCCCCCATGCGATCGCCGTGCTGAAGACCCTGCGCGAGCCCGACCGCGCGATGGCCGCGGCGGGCGACGTTGCCGTATGGGAAGCGATGATCCTCGCCGGCCTGAAGGGCGCGGTGCCGCCGAAGGTGGTGTTGTAGGCCACCCTCCCTACCCTTCGCGGATGCATTCTCGATCCGTTGGGCAGATGGCGTTGGCGGTTTTCGAAAGACGCCTGCCCATTCATAAGGCACCGGGTGAATGCCGGAACGAGGGCAGATGAATAAGCGGGTAGCGTTGACGGCCGACGCAGCAGCGATGAGCCGGGTGTTGCGCGACATCATCCGGCACACCGGTCGAGAACGCCCGCATGACGAGACGTTCGTCACCACCCAATATCTGACCAATCCCGCGAGCATCCGATGCACGGTCGCGTTCGATGATGCCGGCAATATTCTTGGTTTCCAGTCGCTGATCAGGGCAGAGGCTGGCAACCGGTATGATGTACCCGCAGGCTGGGGCGTCATCGGCACACATATCGGCCCTGCCGCACACCGGCAAGGCGTGGGATCGGCGCTTTTCACGTCCAGCCGACAGGCAGCGGAACGGGCAGCACTGGAAAAGATCGACGCCTGCATCGGGGCGGACAACCTTTCCGGGCTGCGTTATTATGACGCCATGGGTTTTCGAACCTATCGCGAAGGAAACGGCATCGTGCAAAAGATCTTCACGGTCAGGTAATATTTCTGCTCGTCTGCCTGCCGGGATCAGATCGCCATCGGAAGCGACGTTTCACCGGATCATCAATCCCCGAATACCGCCGCCCGCTTCTCGATGTTCGCCATCACCTGCTCGCGCTGGTCGGGCGTACCCAGCAGCGCGGCCTGCTCGGCGCGTTCCGCCGCCAGTATCGTCGCCGCGTCGCCGTCCGCCGTCACCGCGAACAGCCGCTTGGCGGCGCGGATCGCAGCCGGATGGCGGGCGGCGATCTCGCGGGCCAGCGCCAGCGCCGCCGTGCGCGGGTCGGCCTCCACGCGGGTCGCCAGACCGAGCGCGACGCCCTCGACCCCGGTCACCTCGCGCGCGGTATAGACCAGCTCGCGCAGCACGTCGTCGCGCACCGTCCCGCGCCACAGCGCATAGCCCGCCATGTCGGGCACGATCCCCCAGTGCAGTTCGCGGATCGACAGCCGGGCATCCGCGCCCACCAGCCGGATGTCGGCGCCGCCTGCGATCTGGAGCCCGCCGCCGAACGCCACGCCGTGGATCGCCGCGATCACCGGCTGCGGCAGCGTGCGCCAGCCCCAGGCGACGTGCTGGACCAGATTGGCGGCGCCGTGCGTCGGCTGGGTGGTGAGCAGCCCCGACCCGCCGCCCGCCATCGCGGCCATGTCCAGCCCCGCGCAGAAGCCGCGCCCTTCCCCCGACAGCACGACGCAGCGCACGTCGCGCCGGTCCCTCAATGCCTCGATCGCGGCCGCCAGCCCTGCGAACATCGCCGGATCGATCGCGTTCATCTGCGCCGGCCGCGCCAGCCGCACCTCCGCCACCCCGCCCTCGACGGTGGTCAGCACCCGGTCGTCCATCATCCTTCTCCTCTGGCGACCGAAGCTATTCCCGGCATCCGCGACGGGCAACCGGTTGCGCGGGGCCGCGCGGCGTGTAGACGCAGCCGCGATGACCGGTTTCGACGTGCCCCGCTTCGCCAAGCTGCTCGACCGCGGCCATGGCGGGCGGCTGGGTATCCGCTATCATATGCACGAGGATGGAGAAGATGGCTGGGTCGAACTGGCCCTGCCCCATGCCGATGCGCTGGTCGGCGACGCGGCGACCGGTGCGATGGCGGCGGGGCCGATCGTCACGCTGATGGACATGGCGGCCTCGATCGCGATCTGGGCGCGGCGCGGCGCGTTCGTGCCGCACGCGACGCTCGACCTGCGGCTCGACCATCTGCGCGGCGTCGCGACGGGGCGGACGGTAATCGGACGCGGCACCTGCTACCGCATCGCCGGGCCGGTCGCCTATGTCCGCGGGCTGGCGCATGACGGCGACCCGGCCGATCCGGTCGCCCAGGTGGTCGGCACCTTCATGACGACCGGCCCGGCATGATCGTGCTGCCGCCCTATGCCGAACTGCTTGGCGTGACGGCGTCCGCGGACGGGGCCGGGCGACCGGTGCTGACCATGGCGTTCGCCGACACCGTGCTGGGCCGCCCCGGCTTCCTGCACGGCGGCGCGATCGCTGGGCTGCTGGAGCTGGCGGCGATCGCCGCGCTGCGCCACGCGCTGGGGGCGGAGGGGGCGGGCATCCACCCCCTCACCATCACCACCGACTATCGCCGCGGCGGTCGCGACGCGCCGACGCTGGCGGGCGGGATCGTCACGCGGCTCGGCACCCGCATCGCGCATGTCGATGCGAACGCGTGGCAGGACGATCCCGCCCGCCCGGTCGCGACCGCGCGGACGACCTGGCGACTGGAGCGTCCGGCCTGACGATCAGGCCGGATCGAGGCGGATCAGACGGCCGCCGGCACCGTCGCCCAACACCCAGATCGCGCCATCGGGGCCCTGTTCCACCTCGCGGATACGGGTGCCGAGCGGAATGCGGGCGGCCTCGCTGGCGGTGGTGCCCGAGACGCGGACGCGGATCAGCCCCTGCCCGGTGAGGCCGGCGAGCAGGAAGTCACCCTCCCAGTTGATGAAGCGACTGCCGCGATACTGGATCATGCCGCCCGGCGAGATCACCGGCGTCCAACTGACCAGCGGCGCCGTGTAACGGCTGTCGGTGGCGTGGCGCGGGATCGGGCCGCCGCCGTAATTGTTGCCCTCCGACACCGCCGGCCAGCCATAGTTGCGGCCGCGCTCGATCAGGTTGAACTCGTCGCCGCCTTCCGGCCCCATCTCGCTTTCGAACAACTGGCCGTTGCCCGCGAAGACCAGGCCATAGGGGTTGCGGTGACCATAGGACCAGATCTCCGCCTTCGCGCCCGCCTGACCCGCGAAGGGATTGTCGGCGGGGATCGATCCGTCCGCCTCGATCCGGATCACCTTGCCGAGCGTCTGGGCGAGGTCCTGCGCAGGGGTGCCCTTCTGCCGCTCGCCCGCGGTGACGAACAGGCGGCCATCGGGGGCGAAGGCCATGCGGCCACCGAAATGGCCGTCGCCGGTGACCTTCGGGTCCTGCCGCCAGATCACCCGCACCTCGCCGAGCGCCGAGCCATCCGCCGCCAGCGTGCCGCGTGCGACCGCCAGCCCGCTGCCGCCGGTGCCGGCCTCGGCATAGCTGAGATAGACGCGCCGGTTGCTCGCGAAACCGGGATCGAGCGCCACGTCGAGCAGCCCGCCCTGCCCGGCATCGACCACCGCCGGCACCCCGGCGACGGTCGATATCTGCCCGGCGGTGGTCACCAGCCGCAGCCGCCCCGGCTTCTCGGTCACCAGCAGGCGGCCATCGGGCAGGAACGTCATCGCCCAGGGATTCTGGAACGTGGCGACCGGGGTCTGCGTGACGGCGGTGGTCGTGACCGGCGCGGGCGGCGGGGTGCCGGTCGCGGTCGCCGAGGGGGTCGGGACCGGCACCGGTGCGACGCCGCCGTTCTCCCGCGCATCGCCATCATCGCCGCCGCAGCCCATCAGGGCGAGCGCCAGCACCATCGGGCGGAACGAATGCGCCGGGCGGGTCACGACCGCGCCGTCAGCTTGATGAGCCGCCCCTGCGAACCGTCGTCGCCATCCTCGATCACCCAGATCGCACCGTCCGGCCCCTGTTCGACGTCGCGAATGCGGGCATTCATCGGCCATTGATCGCCCTTTCTCGCGTCGGTGCCGTCGATGTCGACGCGGACCAGCGCCTGGCTGGACAGGCCGCCGATGAAGGCGTCGCCCTGCCACTGGGGGAACATCCGCCCCGTATAGATCATCATCCCGCCCGGCGAGATCACCGGATTCCACGATACCTTGGGCGGCTCGTACCCGTCGCCGGGGCGATGGTCGGGAATGTCGCGGCCGTCGTAATGCGATCCGTTCGATGCGTTGGGCCAGCCATAGTTCAATCCGGGCCGGATCAGGTTCACCTCGTCGCCGCCCTTCGGTCCCATCTCCTGCTCCCAGAGGTTGCCGCGCGCATCGAACGCGATCCCCAGCAGGTTGCGGTGGCCATAGGACCAGACTTCCGGGCGGAAGCCCTTGGCGGCGAGGGGATTGCCCGGTGCCGGCTTGCCGTCCGGGGTGAGGCGCAGGACCTTGCCGAGCGTCGCCTGCGGGTCCTGCGCCGGCGTGAACTTCTGGCGGTCGCCATTGGTGAAGAACAGATACCGGCCGTCGGGCGAAAAGGCGATGCGGCCCGAATAATGGCCGTTGCCCTCCACGAAGGGGGTGGCGCGGAAGATCGTTTCGATCTCGCCCAGCCGCTCTCCCGTGCCGCCGTCGGGGCGCAGGCGACCGCGGGCCAGCATCACCCCCTTGCCCCCCTCGCCCGCCGCCGAATAGCTGAAATAGACGCGGCCGCTCTGCGCGAAATCGGGTGGGAGCACCACGTCCATCAACGCGCCCTGCCCCGCCGAATCGACCGGGATCGTCGCAACGACCTGCCGTTGCCTTCCATCGGCGGAGACGAGCAGCATCTCTCCCTTCTTCTCGGTGACCAGCATCCGCCCGTCGGGCAGGAACGCCAGCGCCCAGGGCGAATCGAAGTCCGCGACCACCGTCTCGACGAAGGGCTTGGCCGTGGCCGCAGGCGCATCCTGCACGGCGTCGTCGGCAGGGGCGTTACCGGTGCAGGCGATCAGCGCGAACGGCAGGGCGGCGAGCAGTTTCAGGTCCATCGATGGTCTCTCCCGTAGGCGCCTTGAACGCCCGGACCGGCCATAGGATGCCAAGGCTTGTATCCCCGCCCGTCCCGCCATATACTGGCCATGCTTTCTCTACATCGCCGGATGCAGGGGCTGCGGGGCCGGGCTCCGCGGCGGCAACCACCCATAGGCCTTTCACACGGGAGCCACCGCTTGGCCGATATCGCCGTACTGACCGCCCTGATCGAACCCGAAGCGCAGGCGCTCGGCTTCGACCTGGTGCGCGTGAAGATGACGGGCGGCAAGTCGGACCCGACGTTGCAGGTGATGGCGGAGCGCCCCGACACGCGCCAGCTGACGATCGACGATTGCTCCGCGCTGTCGCACCGCATCTCCGACGTGCTCGACGCGCTGGAGGCGGAGGGCCGCGACCCGATCGCCGAGGCGTACCGGCTGGAGGTGTCGAGCCCCGGCATCGACCGGCCGCTGACCCGCCTGTCCGACTATCGCGACTGGGCCGGGCACGAGGCACGCATCCGGCTGGTCGAGCCGCAAGACGGACGCAAGCAGCTGACCGGCGACATCGCCGGGGTGGAGGACGACCGGGTCACGGTCGATCTCGGCCAGCACGGCACCGCCACGATCGCCTTCGCCGACATCGCCAGCGCGAAGCTGGTGATGACCGACCGGCTGATCGCCGCCACCGCCCCGCTGTCCAGCGAAGGCGCCGACGAATTCGAAGACGCGCCCGACGACGATCGGGCACCAGCAGAGGATAACCACTGATGGCCACGGCCACCGCCAACCGCGCCGAACTGATCGCGATCGCCAATTCGGTCGCGACCGAGAAGATGATCGACCGCGCGATCGTGATCGAGGCGATGGAGGACGCGATCCAGCGTGCCGCCCGTACCCGCTACGGGCAGGAGATGGACATCCGCGCCAAGCTGGACGCGAACACCGGCGACCTGCGGCTGTGGCGCGTCGTCGAGGTGGTCGAACTGGTCGACGACCTCTACAAGCAGGTCGACGTGAAGGGCGCGCAGAAGCTGAAGCCCGGGGCCGAGGTGGGCGACTTTCTGGTCGATCCGCTGCCCCCGATCGAATTCGGCCGCATCCAGGCGCAGGCTTCCAAGCAGGTGATCTTCCAGAAGGTCCGCGACGCCGAGCGCGAGCGCCAGTTCGAGGAGTTCAAGGACCGCCAGGGCGAGATCATCACCGGCGTCGTCAAGCGCGTCGAGTTCGGCCACATCGTCGTCGATCTGGGCCGGGCCGAGGGCGTCATCCGCCGCGACGCGCAGATCCCGCGCGAGGTGGTGCGCGTCAACGACCGCATCCGCAGCCTGATCCTGAAGGTGGTGCGCGAGAACCGCGGCCCGCAGATTTTCCTCAGCCGCGCGCATCCCGACTTCATGAAGAAGCTGTTCGCGCAGGAAGTGCCCGAAATCTACGACGGCATCATCACCATCCAGGCCGCCGCCCGCGATCCGGGCAGCCGCGCCAAGATCGGCGTCATCAGCCGCGATTCGTCGATCGACCCGGTCGGCGCCTGCGTCGGCATGAAGGGTAGCCGCGTGCAGGCCGTCGTGCAGGAGATGCAGGGCGAGAAGATCGACATCATCCCCTGGTCGCCCGACATCGCGACCTTCGTCGTCAACGCGCTCCAGCCCGCCTCCGTCAGCCGCGTCGTGATCGACGAGGAGGAGGAGCGGATCGAGGTGGTGGTGCCCGACGACCAGCTGTCGCTCGCGATCGGTCGCCGCGGCCAGAACGTCCGTCTCGCCAGCCAGCTGACCGGCAAGGCGATCGACATCCTGACCGAGGCGGATGCCTCCGAGAAGCGCCAGAAGGAATTCGTCGCCAATTCCGACCTGTTCCAGAACGAGCTGGACGTGGACGAGACGCTGGCACAGCTGCTGGTCGCCGAGGGCTTCAGCAGCCTCGAGGAGGTCGCCTATGTCGAGCTCGACGAGATCGCCGCGATCGAGGGCTTCGACGAGGATCTGGGCGCCGAGCTCCAGAGCCGTGCGCAGGAAGCGCTCGACCGCCGCGAGCAGGCCAATCGCGACGAGCGTACCGCGCTCGGCGTCGAGGATGCGCTTGCCGAGCTGCCCTACCTGACCGAGGCGATGCTGGTGACGCTGGGCAAGGCGGGCATCAAGACGCTCGACGACCTCGCCGATCTCGCCACCGACGAACTGGTGGAGAAGAAGCGCGCGGAGCCGCGTCGCCGCAACGACGACGCGCCGAAGCGGCCGGAGCCGAAGGGCGGCATCCTGTCGGAATACGCCCTGAGCGACGAGCAGGGCAACGAGATCATCATGGCCGCCCGCGCCCACTGGTTCGCCGACGAGGAGACGCCGGCCGCCGACACCGCGACCGATACCGACGGGGAGGACGCACATGCGGAACCCTCGCAATGATACCCGCCGCGTAACGACGACTGCCACCCCGACGCACGCCGCCGCATCGCGCGCGGCGGGCGAAGGGCCGATCCGCAAGTGCATCCTGTCGCAGGACCGCGACTCGCGGGCGCATCTCGTCCGGCTGGCGTTGTCGCCGGACGGACAGGTGCTGCCCGACGTGCGCGCGAAGGCGCCGGGGCGCGGTGCGTGGATCGGGGTGAACCGGGTGGAACTGACCGCTGCCTATGCCAAGGGGCGGCTGCGCGGTGCGCTGGCGCGCGCGTTCAAGACCGGGGAGTTCACCCTGTCGGACGACCTGCCCGCGCTGATCGCCACCGCGCTGGAGCGCAACGCGCTCGACCGGCTGGGGCTGGAGGCGAAGTCGGGGACGCTCCTGACCGGCACCGACAAGATCGATACCGCCGCCCGTTCAGGCCAGCTCCACGCCCTCTACCACGCCGCCGATGCGGGCGAGGACGGGATGCGCAAGCTGGCGCAGGCGTGGCGCGTCGGCAGCGACCGCGAAGGTTCCGATCTGCGGGGCTTGGCGTTGCCGGTGGCGCGCCCCATATTGTCGTTGGCGCTGGGCCGCGAGAATGTGGTACACATCGCGCTGACCGACCGCGCTGCGGCGAAGCGGGTGAGCGATGCGCTCGACCGCTGGCTGCATTTCATCGGACCTGACACCCCAACGGGCATGCTGCAAAACGATGATTTGCGCGGCCCCTCATCGGCCCCTTGCGAAACGGCCTCGCAAGGCGCATCGGCGCACCGCTCCGTTTCCGACGGAACCGAGGCGTCACCGGCCGCGACTGTGCACGAGGAATTTGAGTGAGCGACACCGACAACGACAAGCCGAAACTCGGAATGCGCGCACCGCTGGGGCTGCGCCGCACGGTCGAGACCGGCAAGGTGAAGCAGAGCTTCAGCCACGGCCGTTCGAATACGGTGATCGTGGAGACGAAGAAGGCGCGCGTCCTGCGTCGCCCGGGCGATCCCGCCCCTGCATCCGAGACGACGGCGCCCGTGGAGGCACCCGCCCCCGCGCCGCAGGCCGCCGCCCCGGCGCCCGCCGCGCCCCCCGCACCGCGTCCGGTGCCGGGCAACGAGACGCCGCAGGAGCGCCAGGCGCGGATGCTGCGCGAGGCTGAAGACCAGCGCATGCATGCGCTGGAGGATGCGCGTCGCCGCGAGGATGCTGAACGCACCCGGCTGGCCGAGGAGGAGCGCGTCCGCGCCGCCGAGCGTGCGCAGGCCGCCGCTGCGCCGCCGCCGCCCCCGCCTGCCCCGGAACCCGCCCCGACGCCGGCTCCCGTTGCGGCGGCCCCCACTCCGGCGCCTACGCCGACGGTGACCGTGCCGACTCCTGCCGGCCGTGGCTTCCGCCCGGTCGAGCGGCTGGTGCCGCCGCCCGCCCCCGCCCCGCAGCCCGAAGCGGCCCCGACCGAGCCGGTCGCGGCGGCACCCGCGCCGGTGCCGGCTCCCGCGCCTGCCCCGACGCCGGCACCCGCTCCGGTGCGGGCGGCCCCGCCGCCCCCGCCACCGGCGCCGACGCTGGAACTCAGCCGCGATCCGTCGATGCCGGCGCCGCGCCGGTTCTCGCCGGTCGCCCGGCCCGAACGCCCGCCCCCGCCGCCGCCCAAGCCGGTCGAGCAGCCTGCCGCCACCGCGCCGGCCGCGTCGGGCAACGCCGCGACCGCGACGGGTGGTGCGCAGCGTCCGCTGCCCGCCGGCGTCGCCACGCCCCGCAACGCCCCGCCGGGACGGCCGCAGCAGCGCGACCGCAAGGGTGACGAACGTCGCGGCGGCAAGCTGACCGTCAACCGTGCGCTCGGCGACGATGGCGCCCGCTCGCGCTCGCTCGCCGCACTGAAGCGGGCGCGCGAGAAGGAGAAGCGTGGCTTCGGCGGCCCGCGCGAGGTGCAGGCAAAGCAGGTCCGCGACGTGCAGGTGCCCGAGGCGATCACCGTGCAGGAACTCGCCAACCGCATGGCGGAAAAGGGTGCCGACCTGGTCAAGACCTTGTTCAAGCTCGGCATGCCCGTGACGATGACGCAGACGATCGACCAGGACACGGCCGAACTGCTGGTGACCGAGTTCGGCCACAACATCGTCCGTGTCAGCGACTCTGACATCGACCTCGCGCTCGACACGACCGAGGACGCCGTCGACTCACTCAAGGCGCGGCCGCCGGTGGTCACGATCATGGGCCATGTCGATCACGGCAAGACCAGCCTGCTCGACGCGCTGCGCGGCACCGACGTGGTGCGCGGCGAGGCGGGTGGCATCACCCAGCATATCGGCGCCTATCAGGTCACCCTGAAGGACAAGTCGAAGATCACCTTCCTCGACACGCCGGGCCATGAGGCGTTCACGCAGATGCGTGCGCGTGGTGCCGACATCACCGACATCGTGGTGCTGGTGGTCGCGGCCGACGACGGGCTGATGCCGCAGACGATCGAGGCGATCAACCACACCAAGGCGGCCGGCGTGCCGATGATCGTGGCGATCAACAAGATCGACAAGCACGAGGCCAATGCCCAGAAGGTGCGCGAGCGGCTGCTGAGCGAGGAAGTCGTGGTCGAGGAAATGGGCGGCGACGTCCAGGACGTCGAGGTGTCGGCACTCAAGAAGACCGGGCTGGACGAGCTGATCGAGAAGATCCAGCTCCAGGCCGAGATCCTCGAACTCGCCGCCAACCCTGATCGCCCGGCCGAGGGCACGGTGATCGAGGCCAAGCTCGACAAGGGTCGCGGCCCGGTCGCGACCGTGCTGGTCAATCGCGGCACGCTCAGGATCGGCGACATCTTCGTGGTCGGTGCGGAGAGCGGCAAGGTCCGTGCGCTGGTCGACGACAAGGGTCGCCAGTTGAAGGAAGCCGGGCCGTCGATGCCGGTCGAGGTGCTGGGCCTGTCCGGCGTGCCGTCGGCGGGCGATCCGCTGCAGGTCGTCGAGAACGAGGCGCGGGCGCGCGAGGTGGCGGAATATCGCCAGAGCGTGCTGACCCAGAAGCGCACCACCACCGCGCCGGCCAGCCTGGAGAGCATGTTCTCCGCGCTGAAGGCCAATCAGGCGATCGAGTACCCGCTCGTCGTCAAGGCCGATACGCAAGGGACGGTCGAGGCGATCGTCGCGTCGATCAACAAGATCTCGACCGATCTCATCAAGGCGCGGGTGCTGCACTCGGGCGTGGGTGGCATCACCGAGAGCGACGTGACGCTGGCGGGTGCCTCCGGCGCGCCGATCATCGGCTTCAACGTGCGCGCCAACGCCAAGGCACGCGAGATCGCCGAGCGGCAGAAGGTGGCGTTGAAGTACTACGACGTCATCTACGACCTGATCGACGAGATCCGGGCCGGTATGGCGGGCGAACTTGGCCCCGAGGCGTTCGAAACGGTCGTGGGCCGCGCGGAAATCCGCGACGTGTTCTCGGCGGGCAAGCATGGCAAGGCCGCCGGTCTGCTGGTGGTCGACGGCGCGATCCGCAAGGCGCTGAAGGCGCGCATCACCCGCAACGACGTCATCATCTATCAGGGTGAGATCGCATCGTTGCGCCGCTTCAAGGACGACGTGCCGGAAGTTCGGGCCGGTCTGGAATGCGGTGTCACGTTCACGCAGAACTTCGTCGACATCCGTGCCGGCGACTATCTCGAAACCTTCGAGGTCGAGATGCGCGAACGTACCCTGTAACCAACTCCCTCTCCTCTTCCAGGGGAGAGGGTGCCGGGCGAAGCGAAGGCGGGAGAGGGGCAGTGCGGGACGGGTGTTGATACCAAGTCCCCCTCTCCCCAACCAGTATCGGGTCGATCGCGCCCCACGCGATCGAGGCCATGCCGGGGGCCTGGTCGACCCGCTACTCCCCTGAAGGGGAGAGGAAGACGGAAATGAACAAGGAACCCCAGGAAAAGTCGGTCCGCACGCTGCGCGTCGGCGAGCAGGTGCGCCACATCCTGTCCGAGATCCTGCAACGCGGGGACGTCCACGATCCGGTGCTGGCGACGCACATGGTCTCCGTCACCGAAGTACGCATGTCGCCCGACCTGCGCCATGCCACCGTCTTCGTGAAGCCGCTGCTGGGCAAGGACGAGGAGGCGGTGCTGAAGGCGCTGCGCACCAACACCGCCTATCTGCAACGCGAGGTCGCGCACCGCGTGCAGAACAAATATGCCGCCAAGCTGAAGTTCCTGGCGGACGAGAGTTTCGACGAGGGCAGCCATATCGATTCGCTGCTGCGCGCGCCCAAGGTGGCGCAGGATCTGGCCGAGGATTGACCGGCGCGTCGGTAAGACGCATCTTACGGGGATGACCGTCGAGATCAAATTGTCGTCCAAGGGGCAGGTGGTCATCCCCAAGGACGTTCGCGATGCATTGCACCTCGAGCCCGGCTCGACCCTCCGTCTGTCATGCCAAGGTCGCAGGATCATGCTCGACGCAGGTGCGCCCGATCGCCCGAAAATCAGCTATGCGGAGTTTCGTCGTCGCGTGCCGCGTTACGACGGTCCGCGGGTGGCACCGGAGGCGATGACCGCGCGGGTGGACGACCTGTTCCGCGACTGGAACGGCTGACGGCATGATCGCCGTCGATACCGATGTCATCGTGCGACTGATCGTGGCTGATGACGAGGCACAGGTCACCCGTGCGCTGGCGCTCGCAGACCGCGAGGAGTTTTTCGTCAGCCTGACGGTCCTGATCGAAACCGATTGGGTGTTGCGCTCCGCCTATCGCTTCGATCGGGCACGGGTGACGAACGCGCTGCTGGCGCTGACCGATCTGGTGTCGATCACGTTCGAGAACGATGCCGATGTCCGCTGGGCGATCGAACGCTATGCGCTCGGTGGGGAATTCGCTGATTTCATCCACATCGCCGCTGCCCGCCCCCTCGGTCGCTTTGCCAGTTTCGAGGAAAGGCTGGCCCACCGTGCCGGCGACGATGCACCTGCAACGGTCGTGGTGCCCTGATGGCCAAGCTCTATTTCTACTATGCTTCGATGAATGCGGGGAAATCGACCAACCTGCTTCAGGCCGACTTCAACTATCGCGAGCGCGGCATGGCGACGATGCTGTTCACCGCGGCGATCGACGATCGCTACGCGGCGGGCACGATCACCTCGCGCATCGGCCTGTCGGCGCCTGCCACCATGTTTGATACGACGACCGACCTGCGCACATGCATTGCCGAACGCCATGCGCGCGAGCCGCTGTCGTGCGTGATGGTGGACGAGGCGCAGTTCCTGACCCCGGCGCAGGTCGGGCAGCTGGCCGGGGTGTGCGACGGGATCGGCATCCCGGTGCTCGCCTATGGCCTGCGCACCGACTTCCGCGGCGAGCTGTTCCCCGGTTCGGCGCGGCTGCTGGCGCTGGCGGACACGCTGGTCGAGATCAAGTCGGTGTGCGTGTGCGGGCGCAAGGCAACGATGAACCTGCGCGTCGACGATGCCGGCCGCGCGCTGGCGGAGGGGCGGCAGACCGAGATCGGCGGCAACGATCGCTACGTCGCACTGTGCCGCCGCCACTTCGCCGAGGCCCTCGCCGCCTGATCCTGCCGACCGATCCTGCTGGCATCGTGGCCGCGAGCCGCTATCGCGCCCCGATGCATGGCTGGATCATCATCGACAAACCGCTGGGACCGGGATCGACGCAGGTCGTCTCCGCGGTCAAGCGCGCGCTGCGCCACGGCGGCTATGGCAAGTTCAAGGTCGGGCACGGCGGCACGCTCGATCCGCTGGCGACGGGAGTGCTGCCGATCGCGGTCGGCGAGGCGACCAAGCTCGCCGGGCGGATGCTCGACAGCGACAAGGTGTACGATTTCACGATCCGCTTCGGCGAGCAGACCGATACGCTCGACGCCGAAGGTGTGGTGATCGCCACCTCGCCCGTCCGCCCGACGTCGGAAGCGGTCGCGGCGGTGCTGCCGCGCTTCACCGGCCCGATCGATCAGGTCCCGCCCGCCTATTCCGCGCTGAAGATCGACGGCGAACGCGCCTATGACCGTGCCCGCGCCGGCGAGACGGTGGTGATGAAGAGCCGCGCGGTCACGATCCATGGCCTGCAAGTGTCGTCCATGCGTGAAGGGGAGGTCACCCTTACCGCACATGTCTCGAAGGGCACCTATATCCGCAGCCTGGCGCGCGACATCGCGCTGGCGCTTGGAACGGTCGGCCATGTCGTCATGCTCAGGCGGGTGAAGGCGGGGCCGTTCGGGCTGGAACCGGCGATAACGCTGGACAAACTGGCCGAATTGGGGCAGCAGCGCGCGCTTGAAGGCATACTCCTGCCGCTGAGGGCGGGGCTGGACGACATCCCGGCTTTCCCCCTCACCCCCGACCAGGCAGGGGCGCTCCGCCAGGGGCGTGTACTGGCCGGGATCGCCGCCGATGACGGCGCGGCCTTTGCGATGCTCGACGACGTCCCCGTGGCGCTGGTCGAGGTGATCGCAGGCGAGGTCCGCGTCGTCCGGGGTTTCAACCTGACGATGTCGAAGGAAGACACATGACGATCACGGCAGAGCGCAAGGAAGCGCTGATCAAGGAACACGCCCGCATCGACGGCGACACCGGTTCGCCCGAAGTGCAGGTCGCGATCCTGACCGAGCGGATCCGCAACCTGACGGAACATTTCAAGGGCCACAAGAAGGACAATCATTCGCGCCGCGGGCTGCTGATGATGGTCAACAAGCGCCGGTCGCTGCTGGATTATCTCCGGCACAAGGACGGCCAGCGTTATCTGGACCTGATCGCGAAGCTGGGTCTTCGCAAGTAATTCGGAAGGGCGCCCTTGCGGCGCCCTTCTCGTATCCGCCCCCGCGCAATCCGGCGTCGAGGGCAAGGCGGGGCGACAA